>OLQK01000083.1_pt1 | contig 117828 bp, 119 predicted proteins | sample 1672501 | NCBI WGS metagenome assembly OLQK01 (sample SAMEA3136693, study PRJEB25190) | human gut metagenome | biome: human gut; feature: human-associated habitat; material: faeces | place: Austria | collected 2013
GGCATCGACCTGCGCCGATGCCCCCAACGTGGACACACATTTTGTCCTATAAGCCGTCAAGCGCTATTTCTATCCCGTCCCCAAATGGCAGACGACATGGCTACTCGTCCTGAGGCTCCTCGTCAGAGCTTGGCTCGGACGCCGACTCAGGTGCAGGTGCCGGCTCAGGCTCAGGCTCAGGCTCAGGCTCAGGCTCGGGCTCAGGCTCAGGCTCGGGCTCGGGCTCAGATGCCGTCTCAGACTCGGGCGCCGGTTCAGGCTCGGTCGCGGGCTCGGGTGCTGGTGCAGGTGCCGGCGAAGCATCCGGAGCGCTGGAACCCGAAGGAGAGAACTTCTTCTCGAAGGGCAATACAAAAGTCAGAACGTCGTCCTTATCTTCATCGGCCCACTCGCTTGCATAGCGTGCGGCCCAATAGCCAACGGCACGGTGCTTGAGCATCTTGCCAAAGACCGTAAGAAATACGGTGACGAAAGCGACCAGCACCAAGAACAGCGCGAGCGTGACGCCACCGCCGGTAACGATTGCCTCAATACCCGTAGGATGATAGTAGTAGCTATACATACCGACAGAGGCAATGGCGCCAAAGACGACCGTCAAGATCCATGTGACAACGTTGGCGACCAAGCCGGTCAAAAACTCGGGAAGGAACGAAGCACAGAACAGCTTGGTCTTGTTGTGCTTAAACGCCGCCCAGACCTTATCGAGCGAAAACGCGCTCTCGACGCGCCCGGTCACCGCAAAGTGCATCACAGCAATGTCGGCGAACATCTTAAAGAAGACACCCAGAATCGCCGAGGCAATTAGCGCAAGGACAAGCAGGCCGAGCGAACCGAACAGCGCAGCCTCGAGCGCATAAGAGCCGTAATAAGAATACGAGCCCGCGGCGCCAATTACCACGCCCTCCACCAGCGAAAGCACTACACCGATAACGGGAATGGCAGCGATAACCTCGAGCACGACCGAGATAACGCTCGAAAAGACTCCGAGGCCAAACGACGTGGAACGCATGAGTGGACGGTCCATGCCGTCATCGACCTTGAGCGACAGATCGCGACCCCACTCGATACCAAAGCCGGAACCGCACACGCTCGCAATGCAAGCTGCCAAAAAGCCGATGGCAGCCGCAATGCCGCCAATAACGGGAATAAACAACACGAGCACCGACACAACGCAAATCAGCGCCGGCAAAAACGCGATTTGGCATACACGCTGAAGCACGCCCGGAGTCTTAGTCATATCTTGGAACGCCTGAGCCACACAGCCCTTTGGCGCATTCGCCACGGGCGGTTGCGGAACAAACTGCTGGGGCTGAGGCTGTCCCTGGGGAGCGGGGCCAGCGGCACCGGCATTAGGAGCACCACACACGCCGCAGAACTTGTCGTTATCGCCCATGGGGGCGCCACACTGCGAGCAGAACATAGAATCATCCCTTCGTATCTTGAACAAATCACTTGGATCGCAAACGATGTCTTTAGCATCATTATTGCCCAATGTGGGGTCAAATACTCAAAGATGACCGATTTGCAAGATACACGGCGCCAGCAGGCGGTTCGTTGAATACGTCTGTGCTAGTTCGTTCCGCGGAAGCCCTTGCCGACAATCTCGGAGCTGTCGACGATCGTGATAAAGGCACCCGGATCGACCTCGCGCGCATAACGGCGCAGCTGCACAGCCTCGCGACGGCTCAGCACGCTCATAATCACCGTGACGCACTTGCCCGAGAAGGCACCGTAGCCACGGCTGATCGTTGCCGTGCGGTTGAGATGCTTGACGATAAACTCCTCGACCTTAAGGGGCTCGGAGCAAATGATCGTGCAGACCTTACGAAGGTGAATGCTCTCGATAGCCTTGTCGACCACGAGCGTCTTGGCAAACAGACCGAGCACACAGTACAGGCCGACGCGCGGGCCATACAGGAAAGCCGCGATGGTCACGATGCCGATATCGACCAGCAGCAGGGCGCGACCAATCTCGAGCGTGGTGCGGCGCTTGAGAATCATGGCAAGAATGTCCGTGCCACCCGTCGAGGCGCCGATGTCAAAGACAATAGCGCTGCCGAGCGCCGGCAAGATGACGGCAAAGCACAGGTCGAGCCACATATCACCCGTCAGAGAGACATCGGTCGGAATGAAGAGCTCAAACAGCGAGACGTAGGCCGAAAGCGCAAACGAGGCGAAGACGCTCCAAAGAATCGCCTTGCGCTCCAAAAAGATAAAGCCCAAAACGACGAGAACCGCGTTGATAATCCACATAAAGACGCCGACGGGCAGGGTCGGGAACAGCGTGGACAGAATGACCGACACGCCCGAGGTGCCGCCAAAAGCAAAGTGATTAGGGGTTTTAAACGCAACGATGGCAAAGGCCGTAAGAATCAGGCCCAGATTGAGCTCGGCAAAAAAGCGCGGGAAACCCGGCTCCTGGCTGCGCTTTTGGCCGGCACGCTCGCCGCGCTCGATATCGGTGCGATCAACCACGCGCTCCATCGGCACCACGGGAGGACGATGCACCTCTTCGGCAGCACGCGATGCCGCCTCTGCCGCGGCGGCCTCAATCGCCCATGCCTTGCTTTCTGTTTCGTGCTCGTCAGCCATTACGGCAACCCCTCGTTAACAATTTGGAAACAATGCGCCCATTAGGGTAACGCGGAACGCGACGATTGCAACCCCTAGTTAGACGAGCGGTATGCCTACATCGGGGGGCATACAAATAACGGCCGGCCACGCTTTTGCTTGCGCGGTCGGCCGTTTAACGTTTTCGCAGATAAAACCTGCCAAAACAAACCTGTCTCTTTTTGGAAGGTTACTCGTGCTGGCTGGTGCGGTGCTCGTACTCCTCGGGGGTGATGACGTCCTCGATACGCAGGTTGACGCCCGCCACCTCAAGGCCGGTCATCGCGGCAAGGCGCTCGGTGACGCGCTCCTTGACGTCGTCGAAAATCGCGGGCGCATAGGCGCCGTACTCGATAATGACGGAGATGTTGACGACCACGCGATTGTCATCGGTGACCTCGACCGTCACGCCCTTGGTCAGATTCTCGGCACCAAACTGCTCCTGCACAAAATGCATGAGGTTACCCTTCATGCCCAGAACGTGCGGAACCTCGCGGGTGGCCATGGCAACGATCTTCTCGATCACACCGTTGGAATAGGTCAGCGAGTCCTCGGACTCGTCTGTTTCCTCATCATCCTCGTCCGCATCATCGGCGGGCTCGGCCTCGACGAGCGCCTCGTCCTCGAGCGTTACGTCCTCGGCCTCGGCGGTGACGGTCTCGTCTGCCTCGAGCTCGGTATCGGCCACATCGACCTTCGTATTAAAAGCCATGGTTCCTCCTTATGCCTGCCGCGGATGCGACAGTCGAATACATATTAGCGGCCGCTAAACAGACGGCCGAAGAAGTTGACGATCCCGTTTTCGCCGTCGCGAATTTGGCCGATCACGGCGCCGATCAGCACGAAGAATGCAATGACGAGCGTGTCCCACAGGCCGAGCGTGAGCACCAACACGGCAAGGATAAAGCCAGCGACGGCACCGAGCGTGGTGTTGGGATGACGCACAGCATAGCTCCAGATGGCAGCGCCCGTACCCTTGATGAGACCCATAGCCTCGTCAAAATCCGCGGCCGCCGCGTCTTGTAACTCAGTTGCCTCTGCTTTGGAATCAACAGGTTCGCTCGCCGGCGTGGCGCTCTGGTCAATCGTCAGGCGCGGCGTACGAGCGGTCTTATCTTGATTGGTATCACTCACCGGAAACCTCCACGGTCTGGACGGTAGTCTTGGACGGCAAAAAACGGACGCGCGTGGTCGTACCCGGCGTGCCGAGCATGGTGTCGCAAGCTTCCTCGATGCGGTGCTGCATCGCGGTAGCCAGAGATGCCACGTCTTTATCGTCAAGCGCGATAGCCTCGACCTTAAAACGGACGTGCGAATCGTCGGAGCCTTGGACGCGGGCCTCGACATGCTCGACCATCACGCGGTCGTCGCGCTCGGCAGCAGCCCTGGCGCACGAAGAAAGCGCCGCAAGGGTGACCTCGATATTGCGCTCCCCCGCCGGATGCACACAGGACGGCTCGCGACGAGCAAACATCAGGCGGAAGAAACCCACGAGCACGCCGATCGCCACAACTCCGCCGCATGCCGTCACGACAATGCGCGGCATGGGGTCGCGCATCAGCAGCATAAAGCGATACGTATACGGCCCCCAAAACTGGCAGACAAGCGTACCCAGCGCCACGATGGCGGCGGCAAGATACACAATCGCTAGGGCTCGTTTGAGTACGCGCACGTGGCGCTCCCTTCAAATCTCGGCTCTCGAAATGCAAAACGGTTCGCATCATTATAAAAGAGCCGGGTCCGGTGCTCTACGCACGCGGATCCGGCTCATCTATTCCACGAGGCTTGCATGCTCGCTTCATTATGCCCAGATATGCACGGCTTAACCCGTGCGGGCGCTACTCCTCCTCGAGGGCAGCGATGACCTCGTCGGTCATGTCCATGGTGCTGTAAACATCCTGGACGTCGTCGAGCTCCTCAAGACGGTCGATGAGGCGCTGAACCTTCTTGGCGTCGGCGCCGGAGACCTCGGTCGGGGTGGTCGGGACCATGGTGGTCTCGGAGCCCTTGACCTGGACGCCCTGCTCCTCGAGCGCCTTGGAGACAGCCATGACCTCGTTGGCAGTAGTCCAGACGATCCACTCCTCGCCGGCATCCTCGTAGTCCTCGCCACCGGCCTCGGCGATGGCCATCATGAACTCATCCTCGTCACCGGCAGCGCCGTTGGCGATCATGGTCTCCTTCTTGGCGTTCTCGTCCAGGATCTCCTTGGCGACGACGATCTGGCCCTTACGCTCAAACTGGAAGGCAACGGAGCCGGAGGTGCCCAGGTTGCCACCAGCGTGGGAGAAGGCGGAACGGACATCAGCGGCGGTACGGTTGCGGTTGTCGGTCAGGCAGTCGACGTAGACGGCGACACCGGCGGGACCGTAGCCCTCGTACACGATGTTCTCGTAGACGGCGGCATCGGCACCCGAACCAAAAGCTTTGTCGATAGCGGACTTGATCTTGTCCTTAGGCATGGACTGAGCCTTGGCCTTGGCAACGGCAGCGGCGAGGCTGGCGTTGTTCTCGGGCAGCGGGTCACCGCCGAGACGGGCAGCAACGGTGATGTTGCGGCTGAGCTTGGAGAAGAGGGCGGAACGCTTGGCGTCCTGCGCGCCCTTACGATGCTTGGTTGTGGCCCACTTAGAGTGTCCGGACATACGTGTCTCCTATCGGTTTCGACCTAAAGCCCAGCGCAGATGCTCGGGCAATATAAACAAACGTCGTTAGATTACCACTTATGGCTCTTTAAGCAAATACAAGACGCACAACAGGCATTATTCATTTTACAAGGCTCACAAGGCACTCCAAGATGCACCGCAGGGACCAAATAGGGACCAAAGGCCACGCCTTCCGTAGAATTGGATGGCGTGGCCTTTATTCGACCGTATCGGCAACAAAAAAGCCCTCCCCGGCATGATGCCGAGGAGGGTGGTGCGTCTGCTATGGCCTGTCGATGATGACCTGGTCGCCGTCCTCGTCGAGGTACGGCGTGATGGCGATGCCGCGGTCGCTCTCGACCACGATGTAGGCACGGTTCGTCGAGCGCTCGGTGGCGATGTACGAGTTCACGTTTTGAGGCAGGTCGTAGAGCGGCCCCTCCGACTGGTCCATGACCACGACGGCATCAGCCGCCCACGCGTCGCTGAGATGCACAAGCGAGCAGACGACGGTAATGAGCACGGCCATGGCGATGACCGCAATGGCCGTGTAGACGAAGCTGGCCTGCTTCTCGCTAAGCTTCATGTCACTCCTTGATGAGATAGTCGTCAGCCTCGGGCTTTCCAGTGGCGCGTCCCACGGCGACATAGCGGACGTTTCCGCTATAACCGGTGTATCGGCCCCAGATGTATCCGTCTGCGGACTTGTACCAGTCGTCAAGGACGACGGTCTGGCCGAGGCCGTAGGAGGCCACGACGGAGCCGGACAGCGACGGGGAGGTGCGCACATTCAACTTGGACACGGTGCAGCGGTAGCGGCCGCCGAAGTTCTCGGTCTTAGCCGATGCCCCGGCATGGGCCTGAGATGCGCCCTGTGATGTCTTCTCAGGCTCCGCGGCACCGTTGACCATGGAGTCGTACCAAGCCTGTGCGCGGGCGATATAGGCGTCCTTCTGGCTGCCGTACAGCTCACCGGGGCAGGCGGTGGCGCTCCAATGCCTGTGCGGCCAGACGTTCTTACCCCACTCCGGTCGTCCGAGCTTGTAGTACGCGCAGATTGCGGCCGTGAGGTGTGCGCCCGTGTCGAGGGTGTCCTCGGAAACGGTCCACGGGTCAGTGCGGTCGTTCGCGTGCTCGATGCTGATCGTGCGGTCGTTGCCGCCGCCGGTGCCGATTCCGTCGCCGCACGCCCATGCGCGGTTGTAGTCGTCGACAAACTGCGCGACGCGGCCGCCGGCGACGCCGTAGTGAGCGCCGGTGCCGTTGGAGTCGAGGGCGGCCTTGCACTGCTCGAGCGTGAGGTTGCCCGCCATGTGGTGCACGGTCACGCCGGAGATGCCATACGGGCGGCCATTGGTGAAGCCGGCCGCGACGCGCATGTAAACGTCGGGCTGGAGGTTCTTCCAGTCCATGCTACTCGCCGTTCCCGTCATGGTCGAAGATGCGCATGAGCGGGGTGTCGCGAAGCTCGGGGTATGCGGCGCACACGTTCTCGAGGATGGAGGCGACCTCCATGATGATGATGTAGACGCACACGACTGTCACGGAGACGCCGCTGAAGCCGAGGCCGGCAATGTGAGCGCCGGCAAGCTCGATCATCACTGCGACCGCGATGAGGCAGCAGAGCAGAATCTTGTGCCCGAGGCCGACGCGCATCTTGGCGCTCGAGACGTTGCCGCTGATGACAGCGCCAATGAAGCCGGTCAGGATGTCCATGACCATGAAGCCGCACGCGATGACGATTGCCCACTCCTGCGGCTCGGTGAGCTGGTATTCCATTGTCTCTCCTAGATGAAAAAGGCCCCGCATGTGCGGGGCCGTAGCTACTCGGTGTAAGGCTCGCCCTTTGCGGCGAGAATCTCGGCAAGCTCCTCGTCGGTGAGCTTGCCCTTCCCATGTACGTTCTCGACCATGGTCTTGGTCCACTTGTCGTTGACGTACCAGGTCTTAATCTTCGATGCCAGCTCGCTCATATCCGGTCACCTCCTCGTTCTCGGGGAGGTCGACGCCGCACATGCACGAGAGGTACGTGATGTTGGCGTTGTACGTGTCGAGCGCGGCGACGATGTTCTCCTCCCTGCGGCTACCCTCGATGTCTCCATTGGTTCGCTTGATTACGACCATCGGTATCTCCCTTCCAGAGGTCCCTGTAGTAGCGCCTCATGCGCCGTATCAACTTGAACGAGTCGCCCTTCTTGACGTGGGCGATCCAGCCCTCGAAGCTCGCGTCGGCGTCCTCCTTTGAGATGACGCCGCGCTTCGCGAGCCTGACGACACCCTTGAGGTGCCGCCTCTCCTGCTTGACCTTCGCAGACAGGACGTTCATGAATACGCGCCCGGTCGGCGACAGCTTGAAGTGGAAGCCGAGGAAATCTATGCCGCGAGATAGCGGCCTTATGTGGGTCTTCTTCCTGTTGAGAGCGAAGCCGAGCTTGGCGTACTCATCTGTCAGGACGTCGAGCGCCCGCTCAAGCTCCTCGCGGCTGTCGCTTATGAGGATGGAGTCGTCCATGTACCTTATGTAGTGGCGGACCCTGAGCTGCTCCTTGACCATGTGGTCTATCGGGCTTAGGACCGACACTCCGGCTATCTGCACGAGCTGCGAGCCGGGGTTGACCCCGACGTCGCCCGTGTACTGGTTCTCGAGAATCGAGGCCACGATGCCGACGTACCTCGCATCGAGATGGCGCTCGAACGGTGCGAGCGCCGTCGCGTGCGGCATGTTCGGGTAGTAGCCGGCCACATCGAGCGTCAGCACCCACCCGTCTTCACCGTGCCTCGCGTAGTGCTCGCGCATGAACCGCTTGAGCCTGTTCCGCGCGAAGTCCGTGCCCTTGCCGGTCTGGCACGATGCGTTGTCGTATATCCAGTCCCGGCTCATTGCCGGGTAGAGGACGAAGTCGTTGAGCGACCTCTGGAAGACCCTGTCCCTGAACGGGATTGCGACGATGTCGCGCTGCTTGGGGTAGTAGATGGGGAAGCGCCTCACCGGGCGCTGGACGTATGTGCCGCCCGCAAGCTCGTCTGCGAGTCTCGCCACCTCGGTCGGCGCGTTGAGCACGAAGCTCGCCACGCTGCCCTTCCACATCACTCCCCTGCGGCATCGCTCCATGGCCTCCCAGAGGCACTCGAACGACATGGGGTCGACGGCGCTTGCAGGCCCAGCACATCCATCGGAGGTGGGGCCGTCGCCGCCGCGGTGTTCGGCCCTCTCGGGCACTGGACCGGGACTCCTTGCGCCGGGGTCTGCGGCGGACGGCGCTATGCGTCGCCTCTCCATGCCGCCGTGCCCGTTGCAATCGGGGGCCGCGCGATTGCCGTTGTACGCGTTGCTGTTGTTCACGTTGCCATCGGCGTTCACGAGGAACGGGTTGTACGCGTTGTCGCGGTTCGCGGACCGCATCCAGGAGTTCTGGGCAGTATCAGCCCCGGTCCAAGAATCTCTAATGCCCGGCACGGAAGCGTCTGGCATCTGATTCACTCCATGCGGAGGTCATCGACCTCACGGAACTCACGAGTCCGGACCAATGGTGGACCCGCCTGCCGCGGAGGTGGAACGTCTTCTTCGCGACGCCGATGAGGAAGATCAGCTCGTTGCACTTGACCTTGGCCTTGCGCTGGAGGCCCCTCCTCTCGGCGAGGTCGTCATCGTCGACGACCTTGATGTTGTTCGCGCTCCAGAGGTACTGGCCGATTGCCACGCTGGCGTCCACGATGCGGGCCGTCAGCATGGCGAACTCGGGCTTGAAGGTCCTCTCGTTGGCCGTAATCTCGACCGTGTAGGAGCAAAGCTCGTTTGCCTTCGCGAACACTTCCATCCTGCTCTTACCTCGCCTGCTGGCGGGTACGGTCATGAATGGCCTCCTTTTGTTGTAGCGGCCTGGGCGAGGTGTCGCCCCGGCGATTGACGATTAGCAGATGACGCAAGCGGGGGCCGCGCGATAGCCGTAGCACGCGGGGCTGCTGCGCACGTGGCCATCGGCGCCCACGAGGAACGGGTAGCACGCGCTGCCGCGGCTCGCGGACCGCACCCAGGAGTACTGGGCAGTCGTCTTGGCGTTGAGCGCGTACTGGATGTACGCAGGCTCCTTCTGCCACAGCGGGGCCTTGGACGTGCCGCCGCGGGCGAGCTTCCAGTACTCCCACGGGTCGCCCTCGACGCCGTTGACGGAGGACTCGTTGCAGTTGATCCAGTGCTGCTCGAGGCTCGGCAGGAAGAACTTGTCGAAGGTCTTGGAGAGCGCCGGCGCACCCGAGGTGTCGCCGTAGGTGATGTAGTTGCGGGCGGTCACGACCTCAATCTCGCCGACTGCCGCGATGAAGTCGTCTGGCAGCATCGACATGAAGCCGGCCCTGGAGTCGTACGGTCCGTAGCACACGGACGCGGACGGGATGTGGTCGTAGTCGTGCTTGGGCTTGAACCAGTTGGCGTCGCGGCTGTTGAGCCACTGACGGAGGTTCGAGTGCTCCCAGTCGCCGTTGCCGTAGGCGGCGCACTGGATGGACCAGAGGTCGCCGCTCTTGGGCTTGTCGAGCGTGCCGAGGTTCGTGCCGGCGCTGCCCTCGGCCACGGCGAGCGTCGCCTTGGGGGTGGCCGCGGAGGCGCTGTCGAACACGTAGACCTTCCAGTCGGTCACCTTGCTGTCCCAGCCCCCGTAGAAGCCGAGGAGCTGGTTGCCCTTGACGAGCGGGTCGGCGAGGGTGAACTGGTAGGTCTTTCCCTTGACCATCGTGCCCTGGCTGTATCCGAGCGTCACGTTGTAGGTACCGGCGGGAAGGCCGGACTCACCTGCCACGTAGAACGCCTCTCGGGCGTCGAAGCTGGTGGCGAAGGGCAGCGTGTAGTGCTGCTGTAGGAACATGCCCGGGACGATGTCGCCGACCTTGTTGCGGACGTTGGCGAAGCCCGTGACGTCCCACGGGTCGTCGTACACGTTGGAGCCGTCGGTCAGCTTGACGACGAGCTGGTCGCCAACGGAGAAGGCCTTGTCTGCCTGACCGGACTTGGCGATGTGCTTCACCTCGTCCCAGCTGACCTCGGTCGAGACGGCGTTGTTGCGCACCATCTGTGCGAGCAGGCCGTTCTGCACGTTGAGCGATGCGAGGATCGCGTTGCCCGTGGTGTCGAGAACGAGCCTGTTGTCTGCGTCTGCCATTGGACTACTCCTTTGCTTTCTGACAGATAAAGCCCTCGGCATCCAGATAGATTCCGAGGGGGAACAATGCGGCCAGCTTGGCGGCGGTTTCGTCGCACGCTTCCTTAGAGGCGTTGGCGTCCTCTGCCGCTTTGGCCGCCTTTGTGGTCGCGGCCACAGTCGCGGCTTTTGCCTTGTTCGCGTTATCGGTCGCCGTCTTTGCATTGCCGGTCGCCTCGTCCGCGAGCTGCTTCGCCTGCTTAGCGTCGCTCGTGGCCGTCTCACAGGCGCTCACCGCGGCGGTAGCGCTTGCGTTTGCGGCGTTCGCGCCGCTTGCAGCCGTGTTGGCTAGATCTGCTGCTTTATTCGCGGCGTCGGCGGCCTCCATCGAAATCGTCGACTCGATGCGGTAGATGGTTCCGTCGGTCGTCTTGATGCGGTCGACGTTGCCGTTCTCGTTCGTGAGGAACTGGGCCATTTCAGCCATGTGGTGCCACTCCTTTCATTACCTGGCGATGACGCCGGTCACCGTGGCAAGGTGCCCGACGATGTCGACAATCACGCGGTCGCCCTTTGCCATCCCCTTGCACGAGACAGTCATCGACACGCCCGCGTGCGGGCTGTCCGAGGCCGTCTCGCCGTCGTAGCGGATTGAGCACTTCGGGTAGGCAACCGCGGTCACGGTCGCGTACCTGCGTGTCACATATGGTGTCTCGGAGCTTTTGCGCAGCATTGAGGCAAGCTCGCGTGCAGCATCCTCGACGCTTCGTACCGTCACCTCTCGTACCTCCTAAGCTCCACGTCCATGAGGACTCCCGGCTCGCCGGTCGGACTCATAGTCCTGATTGAGAAAAGGCCGCTGATGTCGGCGCTCGGGTACTCGATTCGCGCCGTCTCGCCGTATCGGATGGGGCACCAGACGGTCGATAGCGTGATGCGATGGATAACGCTCTGCTCGGTGCCGAGAAGCTCCTTGGCTTTGTCATCGACGAGCTTCTGAATCTGCTCGTCTGTCGACTCATCGGGCACGTCCGAGAGCGACTCCGTGCGGCAGATGGTCCTGCCCTGGTTCAACGTTGAGAACTCGCTGTCCGGGTCGTCGTCTCGGGCGATTCCGACGAACGACTTCTCCTGGGTGGAGTAGGTGACGCGCACGACGTTCGCGACGCCGTGCGTATCGCGCTCCTCCGTCACCTCGCTGAGGAATCGGGCGTTAGCGCCCTCGATGAACTCCCAGACCGGTGCGCTCTTGGACGGCTCGCGATACTTAGTCAGGTGGACGACGCCGTAGCCGTCGGTCCATGCGGAACGGAACCCCGCATACTTGAGCAGGTCGTTCACGGCGTCGAGGATTGAGTCGTCACCATCGCCTCCGACGCCGTACGTCCTCTCGGCCCCCAGCCTGTAGTCGGTCTGCTCGAAGACGCACTCGAGTCCCTGGCCGCGGATGAAGCCGGCGGCCACCTCGACGGGGTCTGCGCCGGCGGGTACGGTGATCGGCATCATGAACTGCGAATCTGCAAGCTCCTGGAGGCGGCCGTACATCTGGAGCGTTCCCCTCGACGCGCTGCCGTTCGCAGTGCGCTCGGGCGTGCTCACGATGTACGTGCCGAGCGTCGACGTCGCGGTCGAGCCGTCGTGGAACTCTGCGTCGAGATGGACGCGCAGCAGGTCGGAGCCGATGTTGAACCGGCCCGCATAGTCGACCGTGCCGGACTCCTTGATGGACGTGTCGTCGTTCCATGAGAGCTGGAGCGTACGCGGCTTGATGCCGCGCAGTAGGCGCAGGTCGGCACCGGTGCTGCGCGATACGACCATGAACCTGAGCCTCGACTTGAAGCCCTTCGAGAGCCATCGCCCGGTATCAGACGTCGCCATTGACAGGCTCCTCCCACACCGATTCGGTCATGGAGGCGGATACGCTCCACCTCTTGAGGCCGGACGACTCGCGCTCGACCTCCATGTCGACCGCCACGGTCGCTCGGTTGCCGTCGAGGTCCCTGAACCAGCACCACGACCAGCGGCGCGACAGCTCGCGGACCGCGTTGGCCTGCGCGATGTCGTACAGCTGCCAAGACGAGGCAAGGCTCACGTCCATCTCGTCGAGGTCGTACCTCATAGGGAGTCCGCCGTTCTCGCCGTTGTCGGCGAAGTGGTACAGCTCGCGGCTGTGCTCGACGCCGTGGGACGACGTCGGGTTGAACCCGGCACGCAGGAACGTGCCTCCGTCGCGGCCGAAGTTCATGGCCGCGAACTTGCTGCGGCAAATGGTCGGCACGACGACCTCGGTCGAGGTGCCGGAGAACGCATACGCGGTCACTACGTAGTAGAACTTGACGTTCAGCGGCGGAAGGCGGTCGAACGCGGCGCTACCACCCGTCAGCTTGGACGCAAGTTTCGTCATGGTGCCGTCCGGGTTGACGCGCGAGACGTCGAACGAGACTGCCTCGGCGACTGCGTTCGACAGATTGATGGTCTTTCCATCGACCGTGGTCTTTCCGCTCAGCGCGGCACCGCCGTCGATGATTGACATGGGGCCGACCAGCACCGTGCCGTCGACCGTGTATTCGGTCGAGCCTTTCTCGATGAGGATGCTGCCCGCGAGTTCATCGTCGTAGGAAATGGCGATCTTGGGCGGAGCAGGCTCATACCAGTGCGTCGTGAAGCGCCTCATGGCCCTCACGGTAAGGCCGGAGCCGCCGCGGACGTCTAGCACGAGCGTGTACGACGCGTCGTTCTTGATGGTCGAGTACGCACCGACGTTCCACGATGTCGCATCCGTAGCCGGCGTTATGGACTCGACCTCGTTGCCATCGGTGTCGAGAAGAGAGACTTTGACGTAGCTGACGCCCGTCTCGTCGGCGATGTTCCAAGAAGCGTTGATGGGAATCTCGCCGATGACGACGGAGTCGCTCGCCGGGTTCGTGAAGTACGCCTGCGGTGCGTTCGCCACGTTGAACACGTAGTAGCGCGACCACTCGCCCCAGCTCGGGTCTACTCCCTTGGTTCGGGCGCGGACCTTGTAGCTGCCCTTGGACGATACCGCCTTCGTCACGAGCGACTGGCCGCCAGGCAGCGTCATCGACTCCGTGCTGCCGTCGGGCAGCGTGAATTCCACCTGCTGCGCGGACGGGTCGGTGCGGTCGGGATGGTTTGGGATGATGGTGAACGCCACGTTCGCGGACGTGCCGTCGAACGCGTATGCGCCGGACAGCCCGGAGATGCCGGGCGGACCGGGCGGGCAGATCGTGATGACCGCACCGCTGTACGCCCACTCGCCCTTCAGGCCGGACTGGACAGCCCTGATGCGGTAGTAGACCGTGCCGGCGGGCGGTACCGTGTCCTCGAAGCCCCTGCCGGTCCTATTGAGTTCGACGGAGGCCCACGTCTTGCCGTCGGTCGAGATTTCCGACTCGATGGACTCGTAGTACATGGGCGAGGACGCCGCAACCATGACGACGCTGCCGGTGTCGCTCTTTGAGGTCGACAGCATGAAGGCGAGCGGCGTCGTGTAAACGACAAGCTCGGACGTTCGGTCGGATTTTCCTCCCGGACCGTACGAGCGGAGCGCGTATGCGTACTTGTGACCGGCCTCGGTGGAGTTGTCGGTCCAGTTCGTGATGTCCCAAGAGACGTCCTTGATGTTGACCCACGCTCCGTCGTCGGTTCGACGGTCGACGTGCACGCCGGTCCACGGGTAGTGCCCGTTCATGCCGGTGTAGTTTGCCTCCCACGCGATCTTCTGCGACGAGTCGCTCACGCGCGAGACGCTGACGTTCTTCGGCTGGTGCGGCGTGTAGTACTCGATTGCCGGCACTGTCACGTTGACGCCGGCCTCGGTGCCGCCCCAGCGCCATGCGCCGTAGCCGCTTACGGTCTTGCCCCACGTCTTGTACCAGCAGTAGACGTTGTAGGCGTCCCTCTTGCGGGGGAACGGCCCGTATGTGGCGCTGCCGTAAGCGCCGTTCGTGTACTTGCTCAGGCAAGCCCAGTCGATGTCCCCGCTCCACTGGGCGGCGACATCGCTCGTGGCGGCATGGCCGACCTGCCCCGCGATACCGTACAGACAGGCGGCGTCAAAGTACGCATTGCCATCGACGGTGATCCAGACGTTGTCGTCATCTTTCTTGGAGACGTATGCGTTGACGTATCCGCGCATACGGTAGTTCGCGTAGTTCGTGGACCAACCGGAATAGGCGTCTGCCATGCCGACTCCCTATTTGAACAGGGAGGGGGCCTGAAGGCCCCCTCCGTCACTTCATCTTGTAGAACCTGCCCGTGCTCTTGACGAGCGTCTGAACGGCGTCCTCGATACCGGGGTTCGCCTGGACCGTGCGGCCGTCGACGGTCACGTAGTAGTTGACCGTCTTTGACTCGCTGACGCTCGAGTAGGACTGGCCGCCGGACAGCCTCGAGGACACGTTCCCGGCATATGCGTCGACCGACGCCGCGTATGCGAGCGTCTCCGCCGCCTTGCTGACGGAACCGACGCCGGACACCATGCCGGCGGCGAAGTTCTGGGCCAGGTGCAGGCCGGAGCGCTTTCCGCCGCGCTCCGCGCCGGACCACGGACCCTTGTCGGGGACCGAGAACTGGAGGATTGACCTCGCGGCGTTTGCGATGTTGGTCGCGGCCCTCGACACCCAGCCGATTCCCGCGTTGATGCCGGCGGCGAAGTTCGATGCGAGATGCGAGCCGGACCTGTAGGTATCGCCCGCGGCCGTCATCGCGGCGGCCTTCGCTGCGATGTTCGCGGCTTTCTGGGCCACGTTCCACGCCTGCGACCCGATGCCGGAGCCGAAGTTTCCGGACGCGGTAGCGCCCTTGCCGCGCATGTCGCCGACGTCGCCCATCCTGGCGGCGTTGCCGGCGAGCCTCGCGGCCGTCGAGGCGACGAAGCCGAGGTTCGACCCAGCGCCGTTTGCAAGCTCGGAGGACGCGGTAGCGCCCTTTCCGTTCATCTCTGGGGCGAGGAAGTTGAGCGCGTCGGACAGCGCCTGCCCGATGGAGGACATGGCGCTGATGGGGCCTTCCCTGCCTGTGTCGATGCCGTTCTGGAGGCCGGCGTCGAGGTCGCCGCCAATGGCCTCGAAGACCGTCGACGGCGAGTGGACGCCGAGAATCTCCTTGGCCCTGTCGATGACGTCCTGACCGAGTGCGGCGGACGCCTCCGGGGACAGCGTTCCGTTCCTGATGCCCTCGGCGAGGCCCTCGTCGATGTTGATTCCGGCCTCTTTGCACTTGGTCACAAGCTCGTCGTCGAGCTTGAGCAGGATGGCGTCCTTCATGGCCTGCGTGGCGTCGGCCGGCAGGTTGGAGTACTGCTCGATGACGTCGGCAAGGGCCTGCGGGCAGTCGATGCCGTAGCGCTTGAACGTATCGGGCAGGTCGGAGATATTCCCCTCGGCGAGCGACTTCATGATGAGCGTCGCGTCGCCGACCCCGATGGAGCCGTCAGCGATGCCCTGTGCGAGCATCTGGGCCACGCTGAGTCCGAGCGGCTGCATCTCGGGAGGCAGTCCCTCCACGGCAGCGTTTACGCCGTTCGTGACGAACGCCACGGCCTGGTCGACAGTGACCTTGCCGTTCTCGATTCCGAGGGCCAGCGATGATGTGATGCTGCTGCCATAGCCGGACATGGAGTCGGACAGCCCCTTGAACGCGCCGGAGACGCGCTCTGTGGCATCGTCCATGTCCTCGATGCGGTCCGTCAGGTACTTCGTGTTCTCGGCGGCCTTCTTCTGGGCCTCTGTCGCCTCGTCGAGGTTCTTCTTCTCCTCGGATGTCGCGGTCGCGCTCTCCCACACGGCCTCGGCCTGCTCCTTGGTGACCTTTCCGGCCGCCGAGTTGTTCTTGATGTACAGCTCGATCCACTCGTCGTGTTTCGCGAGCCTCTTGTTGTATGCGTCGGTGGCCTTCTCGACCTCGACGGTCGCGCGGGCCTCCTCCTCGAGGTACTCTGCCGCGACCTTGGAGTACGCCTGCTTCTTGGCGTTCAGCTCCCACGCGTCGGCATTGGCCTTCAGCGCATCGGTGCTCTTGGAGATGGAGCCGGACACCGCATCGGTCACGCCGACGGAGTCGCCCGTGATGTCGTTGTAGCCCTTCACGGCCGCGGCGAGCTTCTCCTGCTCGTACTTGTTCAGCTCGGACTTTGACGTAAGATCCTCGATGGTGCCGATATAGCTCTCGAGGAGGTACTTGTTCGAGCCGATGTCGTCGAGCGATGACGCGAACCCATCGTTGATGTCTTTCAGGGACTCATAGAGTCCGTCGACGTCCGGCTTGAGTCCGGCATAGGCATCATCAAGCGCATCGACTGAACCCTTATGGCTGTCGATGATGGACGAGGCGCTCTGCATCGCGCCGTTGACGAGGTCCTGCTTTTCCTTCCACCTTGCATATTCAGCCACGAGTGCGCCGACGACGCCTACCGCCGCGCTGACGGCGACAATCGGCAGCGACGCCTTCAGTACGGTGCTCGCACCCGCCAGGAGCTTCGTCCCCGTTACGGCGAGCTTCTCCTTGGCGGTGAGTCCCGAAAGCTCGTCGGCCATGGCCGCTGCCATCTTCGCCGCGTTCGCCGACGCGCTGTTCAGCTTGGACAGGTGCTCCCTTAGCTGCTTCGCTCCTGTTCCCGCCGTTCCGATAATGGACAGCACCGGGCCTGCGGATGCCGCCAGCAATCCAGCGCCGGCGGCCGTCAGGCGGAAGCTGTCGTCGGCCTTGGCGAAATTCTTGGAGGCGTCGCCTGCGACGTCGGCAACACGGGAGAAAATCGGTGCCAGAGCGTCGCCGAGTGCGGACGCGGCGTTCTCGCCGGCGTTCTCGATTCGGGAGATTGAGCCGGACAGGCCCTCTGCCTTCTTGCTCGCCTCAGCGGCGGCATCGCCCGCGTCCCCCCACTCGTCGCTCACGCCGCTCCATGCGTCGCGAGACATCGTGAGGTTGTCGTCGAGTCCCTCGACCGTCTGCATCAGGCCCTCGACCGCCTGCTTCTGGCGGACCGAGGTGATGCCGAGGTCGACGAGGGTCGCGTCGGCGGAACCGCCGCTCTCCTCGATTCCCTTGAGGCCCTCGACGAACGCCTTCAGCACGGCAGTCGGGTCCTTGTCCCATGCGGCCTTGAAGTCCTCCGCGGACATCTGCGACGTCCTTGCAAAGGCGTCGAGCGAGCCTCCGCCCTGTGCCACGGCAGTCTCGATGTTGGACATCGTCTTGCTGATGGCGGTGCCGGCGGACTCGGCGTTCTGGCCGGTCGACGCGATGGACGAGGCCCATGCGAGGATGTCCGGCGTGGTCATGCCGATGATGGAACCCATGGAGCCGATGCGCTTGGCGATGTCGATGATCTGCGACTCGGTCGACGCACCGTTGTTTCCTAGGCGCACGAGCGAGTCGGAGAACGCCGGCATATGGCTCTCGTCGAGGTCGTCGAGGATGTTCGCGAGCTGTCCGAGCGCCGTCGCGGCCTCGTCGGCATTGAGGTCCGTGGCGACGTCGATGTTCGAGACGGTCGTCGCGAACGTGTCGAGCGCCTCTGTGGCGATTCCAAGCTCGCCGCCGATTGCCTGGATGGACAGAATCTGCGACGCGGACGTTACATGCGTGTTTGAGAAGTCGATTGCGGCCTGCTTGAGGCTCTCGAAGTCCTGCTCGGTGCCGTTGACAGTCTTTCGCATGTCGCGGTAGGCGGAGTCCATGTCGTTCGCGGCGCTGATGGACGCGCCGCCGAGCGCGACCATCGCCGGGGTCAGCGTGGCGGACAGCGTCATGCCGAGCGACTTCACGGTGGACCATCCGAACTCGACGGTGCCGCCCATGTTGCGCATGGACGATGCGAGTTCGTCGACCTGAATCTTGGCTTCCTCGGCGGAATGCTTGACCTCGACGTACTCCTTCTGCATGTTCGCGGAGTCTCGGGCGGATGCTGCCTTCTTCTCCTCCGCGGACAGCTCGTACACGGCGGTCTTCGCCTTGAGCACGGCCTCTGCGGCCTGCTTGTAGTCGTCCTCTGCGGACTTTGCGGACTGGTCGACCTGCTTCATGCGGCTCTCGGCGTCCTGGAGGGCCGCCTTGGCGTACTGAAGCTCCGAATTGATGCTGGACCAGTGCTCGGTGGCCTTCTGCGCCTCGATTGCGACGTTCTTGGTGGAGGCGGCGACCTTGTCGACGCCGGACTCCTCGTACGCCTTCAGCTTGTCGCCGAGAAGCTCGGCCTTGCGCTTGGCAAGCTCGGCCGCCTGAGCGAGGTCGTTCAGCTTGCGCTCGGCCGCCATCATGTTGTTCGGGTTCATCTTGAGGGCCGCGTCGCAGCGCTTCGCGTCGGCGACGAGGTCCTTTATGGAGGCGTCCATCTTCTCGACCTCTCGGTCGGCAGTAATGAACCCCTGGGCCAGGTTCGACGGGATGTTGAGCTTGCCCATCTGCGTGGACAGGCTCCTCACGTCGGACGTGGTCACGTCGATCTCGTTCTCGAGATGCTTAAGCTCGGCCACCTGCTTGGCGGCCTCGTTCTCATCGAACGCCTGCTGCCACGCGCCGCGCATCTCCAAGATGGCGTCGATGTCGTCGTCGGTGACGAGTCCGACTTCCTTCAGCTTGGCGACGGTCGTCTCGAACTCCTCGTTGGAGCTGCGGATGGCGTCGGAGAGCTTGAAGTCGTCGGGGAACTCATCCATCGCGCGTGCGGCCTTGTTGATGGGGCCGTACATCTTGTCGAGTTCCGCGTTGAGCGCGTTGTATCGCTTGAGCGCGAGCTGTGCGTTCAGGGCCGCGTTCTCGGTGTGCTCCGCAAGCTCCTTGACGCTTCGGTCGGTACCGGCGGCGGTCGCCCTGGACAGCTGCTCGTGGGCCTCCTTGAGCGTCCTGAGCTTGAGGGCGGCCTCCTGTGCGCGGTCCTTGAGAAGTTCGTACTTTCGCGTGACGTTGGTCAGGCTGCCGGGGTCGAGGTTGGAGGCCTTGGTGATGGCCTTGAGCTGCCTTTGAGTCTCGGCACCGGCCTTGGTAGCTGCCTTTAGGGCGGCGGTGAGCTTGGTGGTGTCGCCGCCGATCTTGATGGTCAGTCCGCGATATGCGTCCGCCATGGGTCACCATGCCCTTCCTGTTAACCGAGCAGCCGGTCTATGTCTTCTAGGGTTGCGTCGCGCGTGCCGTCGGAGCTGTTCCGCTGCGGCACGGTCGACTGGAGGAACATCAGCAGCTCCGGAAGGCGCATCGTCATCAGGCGGTCCCACGGGATGCCCGCGCGGAGGCCGGATGAGAAGATTCGCGTGTACCGGAGCGGGTCTTCGCCCGATTCGCCGGACTGCGCCGGCACCCCTTTAAGAGCGGGTGTGAAACAGGCCGCGCTGCGTCTCCTCGAACGCAGCGAAGTTGGTGTCGCGCATGTTCACCTGGCCGAGGCCCATGAGCCACTGCCTGAACGTCGGGCAGGCGTCGCCGGCGACGTCGCAGGCCGTCTTGCGCATGGCCCACATGACGCGCAGCGTCGCGTCCCATCGGTCCTTCGTGTAGTCGATTACGGTGTTGACGTACTGGGGGAAGGCCCTGCGCACGAGTGCGGACGTGGCCTTCGGAAGCGGCTTCTGCTTGCCGGTCTTCTCGTCGACGGGCATGTTATCGGCGAGCCTGTTCTCGACGAACTCGGCGGTCACAACCTCGCCGCTGTCATCACCGAGATCGACCCTGCCGTAGAAGTCAGCGATGAGGGACACGCCGAACTCCTGCTCGTACAGGTAGGTCGTGTACGCGGAGCAGATGTACTCAAGCTCCCCGGTGCCGTCGATGTCGTATTTCATGCTGTCTACCTTTCCTTGTAGGCGTTAAAAGAGACACGCGGGCCTCTCGCCCGCCTACTCGACGAGAGGTCCGCGTGTTTCTTTCAAAAGAAAAGGGGCACCCGCAGGTGCCCCTTTCAGCTGTTTGTCTAGGCCGAAGCGGTCGGAAGCAGGACGCTATCGAAGAAGGAGTCGTACTTGGCCTTGTCGGTGGACTTGACGGTGGCCTTGGAGATGCTCTTGGCCTCGCCCTTGACCTGGAGCTGCTTGCCTGCGGCGGAGAAGCTGTAGGTGTCGGTGTCGGGGTCGGTCGTGTCCTCCTTGGTGTTCGCCTCGGTGTTGGGGCGAGACAGCTTGCAGCTGTAGTAGACGCAGCGGCGCTTGTAGGGGTCGCCGTTGACCTCGAACATCAGGGCGAACTCGACGCCGGTGCTGTCCATGTCCTCGAGCAGGAGTCCGCTGTCGTCGATATATCCGAGCAGGTCGATGAGCATCTGCTCCTCGGTGTCGGCAAGCTCAAGCTCGCCGGAGATGCTGGATGAGTCGACGAAGGTGGCGTAGACGACGTCGTCGGCGTAGAACTTGGTCACGTCGCCGTCGTACTCGACGGTGAGCTTCTTAGCGCCGGGTGCCTTGACGGGCGTCTTGTACTGGGACTTCTCGGGGTCCCAGACGGCATAGTGGACGTTCTTGAGTCCGTACTTAACCTTTGCCATTGGTTAGTTCCCTTCCTTGGTAACTGTGAAGTAATAGGAGACGATTCGCGCGTGCTCCGACTCGGACCAGTCCTCGTACACGCGGACGGGTCCGAACGCCCGTTTTAGGGCCATCAGAAGGGCTGTCTCGACCACCGGGTCGGCCTGCCTCTCGATGAGTTCGACCCGGTACCTCGGCATCGAGTACCAGTTGTCGTCGTCCGCGTACTGCTCTCCGCCGGAGTCGAGCGAGTAGACGAAGAACGGCGGCTTGACCTTCGACCCCTCCGGGTACGCCTGGTGCGTTCCGGCGAGGCCGGTGGACCTGCACGCCTCGTAGACGAGCCTGTCGTACGACCCGAACAGCTCGAGAGCCTCTCCGATGTGCGCAGTCGGCTCGACGACCTCGACGTTCGCGCCGATGACGATTCCGTCCTCGGTCTTTCCGAGCGGTCCGGTCAGTGTCGCGCCGACGACTCCCACGTTGCTCATAGGTCGGCCTCCAGCCTCTGGACGAGCGATTCGTATGCCTTCTGGAAGCCGCGCTCTGCCGCCGGGGCGACGTGGGGCCTTCCGGGCACGCGGCCGCCGCCGATGGTGGCGTGGCCTTTCTCGAGGAGGTGTGGGAGTCCCGGTTTCGTCGAGTAGACGTGCGACTCGGGCTTCTCCTCGGTCCCCTCGACCCTGTAGCGGATCGACTTGCTGTAGTCGCCAGTGCGGACCGGAGCGCCATCGCGCCACGCCTGCTTTGCCTCCTCGGAGCCGTCCCTTACGGACTCGAGCAGGTCGTCGCACGATACGGCCTTGATGTCTCCGAATATCTCGTCGAGCGCCGATGCGAAGGCGTCGGCCCCGACAGTCCTGCTAGCCATTGGAGACGTGCCTCCCCAGCTGTAGCTTCACGAACTCGCCCGAGACTGAGGCGTTCTCGACGTCGTACTGGACTCCGCCGAACTCGACCTCGCTCTCGCCCGAGTACTCGTCGGCCCTGAGCTGGATGAGGGCGTCGGCGCGGAGGCCGACGTCGAACGACGTGGCCCATAGGTCGCTGCCGACGGTGAAGCGGTTGCAGTAGCGCATCCTGCGCTCCGGCTGCCCCTGAATCACGTTTCCGGCCTCGTCCTGGACCATGTCGGGCCACGCGAGCAGGAAGCAGACGTCGTTCCACCTCATTTGCCATCGCCACCGTAGGACGTCGGCGAGTTGAGGATGTCCACGACCGTCTGCCTGTATGCGTCCTCGAAGCGGGACGCGTCGCTGTTGTCGTAACCGAACCTCGACTTCGCGAAGAGGACGACCGCCATCTTCGCGAGCGGGTCGGAATCGACGAGGGCCTCGTCGACGCCAACGCGGTTAAGGTCGCGCTTGGCCGCCTCGATGAGGCCCTGAATCTCCGTATCGAAGGCATCGGAGGTGACGCGCAGGGCCACCTTGACCTCGTCTAGGAGCGCCATGCCGCGTCACCTCCCATGGGCTAAGCCGTCTTCTTGGGGGCGGAGATGACGAGCAGGCCGTTGGTGTCGCCGAGCTTGCCGTCGACGACGGTCTGCATCTTGAGCTTGGTGACGTTCTTGTCCTCGTCGTTCCAGCGGACGGAGCGCATGCCCATCTGCTGGTTGACGATGTAGTTGGACAGGTTGCCGAACAGGATGCAGGGGGTGTCGGCTGCGCCGCCCTTGGCATCCTCGTAGTTGGGCAGGATGTCCTCGGGGACGATGTTCACGTTCTTGCCCATCAGGCGGTAGGACTCGCTGTGAGCGCCGTCGAGGCCGTAGTTGACGCGGGCGACCGGCTGGCCGTTGGCGTCGACCATGCCGTCGACGTAGGTGTCCCACGTGGCCTGGGTCATGGTCCACTCGCCGCGGCTGCGGTACGGGGCCTTGACCTTCTTGAGGATGTTGGCCCAGCCTGCCCACGTGCCGATGGCCTTCTCGTCGAAGGTCACCTTGTTGTCGGCGGTGAGTCGGGGGTCCTTGAGGATGCCGAGCGGCATACCGGAACCGCTGCCGTTCACGCCGGCTGCCTCGAGGGCGCGGACCATGGCCTCTGCGCACTTCTCGGGGAACTGGCGCTGGAACATGTCCATGGTGGTCACCTGGGACAGGAAGCTCTGAGCGACCTTGACCTCGAGCATGTAGTAGAGGAAGGAGATGCGGCTGGGGTCGGTTGCCTTCTGGGTGTCGGAGGGCTTGGCCTCGGTGACCCAGCTGGCGGTGGGCAGGTAGTCCCAGATGCTGATCTCAAGGCCGCCCTGGACGTTCATCTTGGTGAACTTGGGCCAGATGGTGCCGTACTCGGACATCTTCTGGATGATGGTGTTCGAGAGGGTGGTCGGGATGAAGTGCGGGACGTCGGAGGTCTGCGTGAAGGCGTCGGCGCGGACGTTCTCGGGGACCATGCCGCGGGTCACGAGGTCCTCGGGGTACTCGATGCCGCGGACGGTGTAGTCGTAGAAGGCGCGGTTGTAGTCCTCGGTGTCGAACGGGTCCTCGTTGCGGGTGACGGAGACGTCGGGGTTGGCGGCCTGAGCGCCACCGGTGACGAGTGCGCCGGCACCGTTGGCAACGGCGGCGACACGGGAGGAGCGGAGGGCGTTGGCCTGGTTGCGGCGCTCGACCTCCTCCTGGATGAGGCGGACCTCCTCGTTGAGGACGTCCATGCCGACGGTGCTGTCGGCGTTGTCGAGTTCGGCGACTACCTCGGCACGGCGGTGCTCGAGGGAGGCGTCATCGAGGGCGCGGTACTGGGCCGCGTCCATGGGGATGAACTCCATTTTCTTGTTCCTTTCGTTAGAGCAAACGTAGCTTGAGCGCGGCCGCCTGACGCTGCCTGCGCTCGTTCTCGCGGCGCACCAACTCCTGGTGCTCCTGCTCGATCACTCCGTCGAGGTAGGAACGCGCGTGAATGTCTGTGTCTTGGTCGGCCGGGATGGATACGGCGGATACGTCGAACACCTTCTCGACCTTGGTGATGTAGCTGGTGCGGGTTTCCTCGTCCCACTCCCAGCCGTCGGGGGCAACGTTGAAGCCCCAGCTCATCTTGTCGATGAGCCCGTTGCTGATGGCCTCGTACAGGTCGCGTCCGGCCTGCGATCCGCTTAGGTCGGCACGGACGAACAGGCCGTGCTCGTCGACGGTAAGCTCAAGCGTGCCGTTCTTGAGTCGCGCCAGCGTCTGGCCGCAGTGGTTGAGCTGGAAGATGACATCCGACATGTCGGCACCGGCCATTGCCGTGGAGCGGATGCACTCCTTCGCGCGCCTGAAGTCGTACGGGACGTCGAAGGTGGTCGCGTAGCCCTCGACCGTGTACGCGCTCCTGCGGTCCTCTGTTTCCGCGACCGCATGGAAGTTGCCAGCGAAGCTGCGATACTCGCGCTGGCCGGGTTTGTAGGGCATCAGTCGTCCTCCTCCTTCTTTCCCTTGGTGTCGACGTCGTTGTAGATGGCGTCGTCGCCCTCGAGGTCAAGCTCGCCCTCGCCGTAGCTGTTGCCCTTCGGGCGTGCCACGAGCGGGGTCTTTCCGCCCGTCTGCACCTGGACGTTTCCGTCGGCGTCGAACACGACGTACTCGCCGCGCTCGATGAAGACATCGCCTCCCGGCACGGGCGGCAGCTGTAGGACCTCGCGCGACTCGTTGATGGTCATGACGCGGCGGTCGAGCATGTCTCGGATCATGTTTCGCTTGGATGCGTTGGTGGCGTACTCCAGCCTGTTCGCGCTGAAGCAGATGCCGTTGCCGTGGCGGCGCTCGATGGGCGTGAACAGCATCTGGCTGAGGCCCTCTCCGAGCTGGACCGCGAACGGCTCAATCTGGCTCTCGTAGAACGCGCCGAACGTCTCCTCGGAGTACTTGGACTGGATGATGTCCTCGTTGATTCCGAAATAGTTGTAGACGTTCGTCTCGATGCGCTCCATCTCGCCGGAGTCGATGGTGTAGTTCTGAGGCTCCACCTGCTTGATGTTCTCGAAAGTGTTGTCGTAGAGCATCAGGCCCGAGGTGTTCTTGGAGCTTAGGTTCGTCTCCGAGAACTCTTTTCGCTTCCTGTCGAGGTCCTCCGGCCTGACGGAGCCGTTGATAGCGCCGATAAATTGAATCTTGGCGGAGTTCTTGATTGCGACCTCCTGCGCCTGCTCCTGGTAATCCATGAGCGCGAGCGTCGAGTTCAGCGCGTCGTTGGCGCTGCCGAAGAAGTCGCTCTCATACTGGAAGCGCGTCAGCAGGCACACGTACCTGAGTTCGATTGCCATCGTGTCACCGGAGTCGAGGTAGAACCTAATCCAAGGCTCGCCGGCGTACTCGACGACCTCGGCGTGTGCGAACTTCAGCGGGAACAGGCCCGTGATGTTGCCGCCGGTGTCGAGCGACGGGACGACCGCCGCCGTATTGTCGTTGAGCATGATGGTCATGAGGCGGGCCAACATCTTAGGCCAGCTCATGTACTGGTTGGGGGCGGTCAGGATCATGCGCTTGATACGCGGTTTGGAGTCGCCAAGCACCTCGGGCTTGAGTTTCGACGCGAACATGGCGCTCTTCTCGATTGCTGAGCGCGTGAGGGCCTTCTCGTAGAGCTGTCCGCCCCACGTGGAGAAAGCCGGTGCGTATTCGGTTAGCGTCTTGAACTCTGGCGCGAGCACGACCTTGGAGGCCTGCTGTGCGTGCTTGGGACGGAAAATATCTAGAAGTCCCATGACCCAAATGTAAGGCAGCGACGCCGGCAGTCAAGACGAAGGTTCCTTCGCCGAAGAAACCTGCGGCGAAGGAACCTGCTGCTACATGGACGCCTCGTAGTCCTCCCAGTGCCGCTTGAGGCACACGTAGGCGCAAATCTCGGCGGCCCACCCGTCGATGCGGCCGGACGAGCCGTTGGCCTTGACGGGCTTGATGTTGTCGTTGGTGTCCGTGATTATGCCGACGTTCATGCGGCACCACTGGTTGACGGGGTTGTTGTTGTCGACGATGCCCTTGCGGTCGTAGACGGTCCTTATCTCCTTCATTGGGATGGACAGGGTCTGCGGGCCGAATCGGACCTCCTCGCTGCGCTTCTTGCCGACGAACTGGCGGGCCATGTCCTTCCACGAGTCGTCCTGGAGGTGCCACGGGTCGTATCCCATGGCGAACGGGTAGACGTTGAACTCGTCCCTGAGCTGCTGCATCCACTCGAACACGACTCGGTGGTCGATGGTGTTTCCAGGCACCACGCGCACCAGCCCGGCGTCAATCCACCTGTCGTACGGCACGTTGTCGCGGTTCTTGCGCAGGCCGCTCTTGCGATGGTGCTCGAGCTGCGACTCCGGTATCCAGTACATAGACATCTCGTAGATTTTGGGGTCGTCCGGTCTCATCATGAGCGCCTGGGCGCTGGTTAGGTCGATGGTGTCAGACGCGTCGTAGCCGACGATGCAGTAGCGGAAGCCCATGTCCTTCCAGACGAACTCCTCGCGGTTAACGGCCTGCTCGAACGTGAGCCATGCCGACGCGCGGTTCTCCGGCATGTTGAAGTCCTTGGTCAGGACAGTCGGAAGGTAGCTCGGGTCGTTCTTGGCCTTCTGCACCTGGGCGCGGAGGTACTCGATCTTCTTTACCGTGCCGAGGCCCGGGTTGGCCTTGACCCAGCACGACTCGTCGGTCCACTCCGCGCGGCTGTCCAGCTCGTAGACGAACGGCAGGAAGTGGTCGTCCTCGAACTGCCCATCGAGCCAGCGCGACGCGTAGTCGTACTGGTCGTCGAACAGGTTGTCTCGGTTGAAGCCGTTGGTCGTCAGCTCGAGAATCATCGGCTGGTCGCGTGCGGCGGTGGCCTGCTTGACGAGGTCGAACAGGTCGCGGTTCACGATGGCGTGAAGCTCATCGACCACGGCGCAGTGTACGTTCAGGCCGTCGAGCGAGCGCGTCTGCGACGACAGCGGCGTGTAGTAGCCGCGGTTCGAGTCGAAGATGAGGCCGTCCTGGTGTCGCGACGGGATGATGCCCTTGTGCAGGCGTTTGTTGAGCGCAGGCGACTGCGAAACCATCGACAGCATCGCGCCGTACATGAGGGACGCCTGGTCCTTGTTCGTGGCGACGGAGTAGAGCTGCGGGGCGAACTCCCCGTCCTTAGTCATGAGGTACAGCGAGATTGCCGCACCAAGCTCGGTCTTCCCGTTCTTACGCGCGATGATGAGCAGGACCTCGTTAAACTGCCTCATGCCGAGTTCGTCGACGAAGCCGAACGCAGTCTCGATGAAGGCAAGCTCGTAGTCCTCGAGGACGAGGTGCTTTCCGACCTTGCCCTGCGAGATGAAGATGAACCTCTCGATGAACTTGACGGGCCTCAGCGCCTTCTCGGCATCGTAGTGCCAGCACTTGTACCCGTCGTCGAAGCGGTCGATCAACTTCTTGGCGAGCTTGATGACCTTCTGGCTCGTCGTTATCTTGCCGTCGATGACGTCCTGGAAATACCTCTTTGCCTCGAGGCCGTCGCGCTCGGGAGGCACGTACCCGCCGGAGGGCTTCCTAGAGTTCATCGAAGCCGTCGTCCTCGGGGACCTCGCGCTCGTTGTCCTTGCAGAACTTCTTGATTGCCGACGCGACCGCGATGGTCTTGGTCACGAGGCGCTGGTACGCGATGAAGTACTTTGACTCCTCCTTGACCTCGTGGCGGTTGCCGGAGCCTCCGCGCTCCGTGACCTCGACGATGCCGTAGGTGTCGACCATCGCCTTAAGCTCGTCCATCTGGTCGAGCATCCACACGTACTCCTCGAGCATGTCCTTCGCGAGCGCGAGGTTGAGGCCGTCGAGGTTGCTGATGAGCGCCGCAAGCTCCTCGACGCGCCCGTCTTTCTTCTTAGTCAAGCGGAACCGCCCTTCCATCTGGTCCGAAGGCCATACGAGGCCTGTAGTCGTCCGGGTAGTGAATCTCTGCGTGGCAGTCGCGGCACACGCGCATGAGGTTCGACTGGTCAAGCGAGATGCGCGAGTCCGTGATGTTCTCGGGCGTCAGGTAGACCTTGTGGTGGACTATCTCGGCCGGGACGAGCCTGCCGGTAGTCTCAAAGCACCTCTGGCACATCCCGGACGGGCACACGGCACCGGACGGGTACGTGATGGTGCGCTCCATGGCGAGTTTCCTCGCCCTCTCCCAGCCTTTTGACTTGTAGAAGCGCCTAGCGAACTCCCTAGCCAAGGGAATCACCTACTTTCATTCGTCTTATTCAATTTGCCGTACTCTATGTCCGTAATATACGACAGATTGTCCAAAAATTGAGTTTTTCAAATTCGGTTTTCGCATTAAATTGACTCCCCGCGCCGGACCCCCTCCGGGCACCAATGCCTATATACCCGGGGGGATGGTGGGTTACAGAAACTATCGGTTTTTATGCAATTATTCAATTCTATGGCCGTTCTATGCACTGCTACAGGCGGCCAGCCTGCCTGCTGCCATGCCGCTATACCTGCGGAGACGTTGCCAACCTGCCGCCTGCCGGCCTATGATCCAGGGCCATGGCGTTATGCACGACGGCGGCCAGTATGCCGGCCGTCCTAAAAAAGTTGGGGAAAGTGCTGGACAGATCAGCGGCGGCCGTTGTAAGGTCTTGCCAACGGCTGGAGCAACGGACAGAACGTCCGGCGTCTAGTCAAAGAAAAGGCCGGCACCGCTGCAACGGATACCGGCCAACGTCCCAACGTAGTAAAGGAGATCGGGACAATGAACGAGTATAGCACCATCAACAAGACAGCCGAGGCGGCCGGGCCGCTGGCTGACCTCGAGGCCGTGGAGCGCGTGAGGGATGGCATAGTAAAGGCCGCCTCGCAACACTGGCGTAGCTATATCCTCAGTCATGCCGAACAGGATCGAGCAGACAGCTACGGCGAGCTTAACGACCAGCTGCGCAACATGAGCGGCTATATTGTTGCCTGCCCGGTATGCGGCCGTCCGGTTAGATACGACCACCTTGCAAAGGACGCCTACGGCGACGACATGTGCCCGGACTGCTTAATGGCTGCCGGTTACGTCAAATGCGACCACTGCGGCGAGTGGATCGACGAGGACGATACGACCGAGGTTGACGGCGAAACGTGGTGCGCGGCGTGCGTCGACAGCGACGCCGAGCCGTGCGACCACTGCGGCGAATATCACAACTCGGAAAACCTGGGGACTGTGCACGTCTGGATCAGCGAGCGTTGCGACACGGTCGACGAGGCGTGGTGCGAGTGCTGCCGAGACGACGACGCCTATACCTGTGACAGCTGCGGCGAGCTTTACGCCGGCTTCGGAGACTGCGACGGCGAAACCCCGGTATATAACCGCGACGGCGAAGAAAACTATAGGCACCTGTGCCCGTCGTGCGAGGAGCAGCTACCCCACTGCTACGACTGCGGAAACACGCTTGAAACTGACTGCTACCGGAACGCCTACGGCGACGCCTACTGCTGCGAGTGCAAGCCGGAAAGCAAATACCTACAAGGCTACAACCACACCTACGCAAGCAACTACTACCGCACAAAGGGCGATCCGACGCCAGCCGGCCTGTATCTGGGCGTCGAGCTTGAAACCGAGGCATACCGAACCGAGAACCCGGAAGCGCTGGCCAGGGACGTTATCATGGCCGTTGGAGATGAGCGCGTCGTGTGCAAGGAGGACGGAAGCCTAATGGACGGCTGCGAGATCGTAACGCAGCCTATGAGCGCGGCCTACCATCTGGCACCGCTCGACGAACTGGACGGCCGCCGGCTCTGGGACGTGATCCTCGACACGTGCGCCGAGCATAACGCCCGCTCGCATAACGGCGGAAACTGCGGCCTGCATATCCACGTATCGCGTACCTGGCTCGACACTGACGACAAGGTAACGACGTTTATACGCCTGGTGCAAGGCCATGCTGCCGAGTGGCAGGTATTCAGCCGTCGAAACCTCGACAATATGAGCTATTGCAGGCTTGAAAGTGACTTCCAATCTGGTATCAGCCTGGGCGACAGCCCAGCGGAAAAGAGACGCAAGACGTACCGCAAGACAGGGCACCACACCGCGATAAACTGCGAGAACTCCGCTACCGTCGAGCTGCGCCTATGGCGCGGGACTCTGGTAAAGCAGACACTGCGCGCGACTATCGAGGCAACGGCCGCGCTGGCCCTAATCGCCGGCGACTATCTTACAGACATCGAGGCGCTGGAGTCCTGGAGCTGGCGCGACCTGGTAAAGCAGATGGTAAAGGCGCTCGACCGCTACAAGCTGCCTAGCGCTGACCTGCTGGCGTACCTCCAGGCGCGCAACCTCTAGACGATCTGCGCCGGCTCACGGCCGGCGCTATCAACGAATCAATAACCAAATCAAATAGTTAGGTGCTTAATTATGTGCATCATCCTATCGTGTGCCGCCGGCGTGCGTCCGGCTACCTCTACCATTGAAGAGTGTTTCTACATGAACCCGGACGGCGCTGGCCTAATGTACCCGGACGGCGGCCTGGTGCAGATCCGTAAGGGCTTTATGGATCTGGATACCTACCTGGCCGCTATCACCGACGTTCCCGAGGACGTGCCCCTGGTGCTGCATATGCGAATCGGGACCGGTGGCGGCAATACGCCCGGACTGACTCACCCGTTCCCGGTCGTCGATAGCCTGGATATGATCCGCGCCACCAATTCAAGCGTACCGCTAGCCGTGGCGCATAACGGCGTTTTACGTGACTACCAGGCGGCCGTAAAGCCGGGCGTTAGCGATACCGTTGCATACGTTCGCGACGTTGCCCTATACCTCGCCAATGATGCCGAGGTACGCCGGTGCGGCGGCCTGGCAGTGTCGCGCCTGGCGGCCGACATGCTGCGCGACACGTCGCAGGGCTCGCGCCTGGCGATCATGGACGGCCACGGGAACGTGCGCCTAACCGGTGCCGGCTGGGAGGACGTGCAACCGGGTATCCATGCGAGCAACGACAGCTGGCGGCCGTTCGAGCCGGTATACCGCTGCGGATCATATGCGTATGGATGGGATAACCCGGACCGCTGGCCGGACTGGGAAGACCTCGACGGCCTGGAGCAGCCTACGCTGTGGGACGATCAGCCCACGGCGGCGGCCGTCCGGTATGCCGACGAGAACTATAACGTATGCGACGTGTTCGAGGAGTTCTACGGCTGGAACAACTGCCGCGAGTTCTGCGAGGAGTATACCGAGTGCCGGTACCACTGCGCACGCTGCGGATCACTGCCGTACTGCGCGACGGACGACGACCTTAAACGCCTGGGCGGCCGTCGTGACTAGCCTGGCCGTAGCCATGCGCCGGTGGCTGGATCAGCCGGCGCACGTGAGCCGGCGGGCCGTGGCCGCGCTGGCCGTGGCCGTCGTCGTCCTGGCCGTGGCCGTCGTCGTGCAGACGATCAGGCTAGACAATATAATCTGCTATTACTACTAACCGGCGGCCGCCTTGAGCGGCCGCCATAGTCTGGAGTTGATGCAACCATGCCCGCCTACGCCGACGCAAACGCCGAGTTCATATGGTCACTAATACGCCTACTGCTGGAGCCTGTCATACTGCCGTTTACGCTATTCATGATAATTGCCGCCATAGCAATTATTATTGCAATCCTTAATATCCTGCTTGGCGGCTAGCGCTACCCCATATCAATAAAACGAAAAAACGCCCGACACCCTAACCGGTGCCGGGCGTTTTTTGTTGCCGCTCCAGGGCCGCCGGATCAGCCCGCGCGGCCGTCGTCCTGGGCGCTCCAGGCGGCCGCCCGGTCACGTCTTGCACGCAAACGCAAGCGCTCGACGGCTGCCGGCCGCCTGGGACGATATAGGCCAACGGCCACGGCCGTATATAGCCGTCTGGGACGCTCTGGTGCCTATTTTAGGGCCGTTTTAGGGCCGGCGCGACCGAGTACAGCCGAGGCACGACAGCTTGCCGTGTAGGCCTATCTGGTGGCCTCTGGTGGCGTTTTCGCAGGTCAGAGGCCATGCCGGAAGTTTTATGCACGCCGGAAAAATATGCGACCCCGCCGGGACCATATTATCGGCGGGGTCGCGTTTTTTCGGCCGGTTCCGAAAAAGTGGATATAATACGCGCACGGCCACCCAAAAAGCGCGTGCGGCCTGCGGAAACGCGCAGCGCACGCCGCTCCGCGGGGCGGGAAGCGTCAGCGCTCGGGCAGTTCGTCCGCGCCCTCCTCGTCGGCGGCGGCATCGGCGCGGTCAGCCATCGCCGCCTGCGCAGCTATCGCGGCCATCGCCGATGTCCCGACGGCCTGCGCCGCCTCGGCCACCTCGAGGAAGTTCGCGCCCAGCTCGACCGCCGAGTCCGCGAACGCGGAGATGAGCGCGTGGACCTTCTCGCGGTCGTAGATGCCGCGTCCCAGCTCGGCCTCCTGCTCGGGCGTCATCCGGCCACCTCCTCGATGCCGCAGCGCATGGCCCGCGCGATGGCACGCCACGTCGCGAAGTTGCCGGCGCTCGCCCCGCTCCTCAGCGCGGTGATGGTCCTCGTGGAGATTCCCGTCCTCTCGGACAGCTCGGCGACGGTGGTTCCCGTCTCCCTCATCCTCGCCTTCAGCTTGGCCCCGGAGCTGGGGTCCTTCACCGGCGAGAGCGGTGTGGTGCAGGCCATGGCCCTCCTTCTTCTGTCAATGCGCTGCGGCATATCCTACCACGCGAAATGCCGCCTGGGGCGACGAGACGCTATTCTCGGGGCACTTCCACGCCTCGCCCTGCACCGGCTGGTCCAAGGCACGCAGCGCCACGCAAATCTAATCTCATGGCCTTCAGGCGGCATTTCCGACTCAGTCGCAGTGCGCGATTTCGATTTCGATTTTGATTTCGATTTTCAAATTGTGATTTCGATTTCGATTTCATTTTCCGATTTTGATTTCCGATTTCGATTTCCGATTTCGGTTCCGGGGGCCGATTTCGGTTCCGGCCCCCGGTTCCCGCCTCACCACCCGAACGACTTGTCCATCTCGGCGTACACGTCGCGGGTCATTCGGTGCCTGCCCGTGTCGACCTTGAGCGGGCGGCACATGCCGAGGATGCGGTTGTACGTGCGCCTGTCGGCCACGTCGCCCTCCCCCGCCAGCTGCTCCCTCGTGAGGTTGCTCGTGACGATGGTCGGTCGGTGCAGCTGGTAGCGCATGTCGACGATGCTGTAGACCGTCTCCTTGCCGAAGCTGCTGGTGCGCTCGGCCCCGAGGTCGTCGAGGACCAGCAGCTCCGCGTCGGTGAGCAGGCGGACGGCCGTCGGAACCTCGTCGTACCTGCGGCTCAGCACCCACGGCATCGAGCGGCACACGACGCGCATCCCACGGTCGAGCGCCTCGTTGGCGATGCAGCAGGCGAGGAACGTCTTGCCGCTGTCGGGCGGTCCGAACAGGAGCAGCCCGCTCCTCTGGGCCGGCAGCGTGGCGGCGTACCTGCGGCACTTGTCGACGAGGTCGCCGCCGTACTTCCCGTCGTCGTGGGCGAAGTCCATCAGGCGCATCTCCGGGGCGACGAACGCCGTCTCGGCACGGGCCTCCAGCGAGGCGCAACGGCATTTCACCGGGACCTTCACCGGACGGGTCCCGTCGTATACGACGCGCTCGACGGGGTGGCCGCACTTGGGGCACATCTCGACGTCCACGTCACATCACCGAGTCCAGTGCGCTGAGGACCGCGCTGTCCATGCGGGCCGGCCTGGCCTTGCTGCCGTCGCGCCTCGCCCAGTTGAGGATGGTGCTGTAGTGCGACTTGTACGACTTGCCCGTGGACGACAGGTACCAGCTCAGGTTGTCGATGCGCTCGGACCAGTCTGGGAAGCGCTCCTTGAGCTTGGCAAGCTCGTCGTCGGTGAGCAGGACGTTGCCGTTCTCGCCGTACCTGTGCTTCTTCGGCTTCGGCTTCCTCTTGGCGCTTGCCGCGGCGGCATCGCCGCCCGGCCCCGCGGACGCGGGAATACGTTCGGGATCAGGTTGAGTATCAACCATAGAGGAGTCACTACTCTCTCCTAACCTATCCTTACCTAACCTATCCTCTGTATACAATTTGTATACAGGCTTCGGCGAAGTGAACATATCCGCAGGTCGGACGCCAGTGTCGCGCAAAGTGTACGACTTGTTCTCATCAATGTAGCACATGGCTAACTCTTCTTGGTACCGAGTCGCGTGCCGGCGGTCCGCCGGGACGTAGTTGTTGATCCACCACGCCTTGATGACAGCAGCGCCCGACGGGAACTCCAGGATGAACTTCTTCGACGCCAACAGGCGCAGGTCGTCCTCCGAGGCCCCGCACATGCGGCGGACGGCCCTGGGGTTGTTTATGAACCCCCAGTCGTCCGCCGCCATGCCGAGGTGGAGGTACAGCGACTGCGCCGAGCACGGCATGTCCATGAACGAGTCGGACTCGACGATGGACTTCGAGAACATTCGCCTCTCCGCCATGCATTACCCCCTATCAATAAAATCTAGTTTTCACCCAGTTGCATGTCAGTCTTTCATCGCCTCAAGCACGTCGCCGACCATGGCGGCCTCGGGCGACGCGACGTGCGTCGCGATGTTAGTCGCCGAGATGGAGAGAAAAATGAGAGCGCAGATCGCAACGGTGCCAAACGCCAGTACCATCACGCAAGATTCGTTCTCCCTGTCGTAATCAAGACCGCTCTCCCTATACGACCTCATCGCTTTTACAAGCAGATACGCCGAGACGGCGAGCGTGATAGCCATAAGCACGCACATGACCCCACTCTTTGCGACCTGCATGGCCGCCCACTTCGGGGCGAACTCCGACAGATGCGCGAGCAGGTAGTCGGCACCTACGCCGAGCTGGTTGGCAATCTCCTTGATGGCATCAGAACTCATCGGCTACCTCCATCAGGTCGTAAATGTCCATTCCCGTGACGTCAGCTAGCGCAAGGACAGCGCCTACGCGAGGCTCGATTCCCTTGTTAATCCAATTGCTGAGGGTCATGGATGAGACTCCGAGCATCTCGCTCAAGCGTTTGCACGTCACGTCGTTCTCGATCATCCAGATTTTCAGCGCCTTCGCGTTGAGCTTGTACCTGTGCGCCTTGGCGGACGACTTGAGCATCGGGACAAACCCATGGCTCCACTTAGCGTCGACAATATCGACTAGGCGCTCCACGTCGTCGTGGTAGAGGTACTCGCCAAGCTCCGGGTGAATATCGAGGGCGTCTAGGATGTCGCCGACCTCGCAATACTCCTCACCAGTCTCGTCATCCTCGAGGAATATGATGCTTTTAAGCGTCGTGACGATGTCGCGACGCTCGCGGTCGCTAATCATCGGCAATCACCGCCCCGCAGTATGCGCAGTTGTGCGACGGCAGCGGCCCGCAGTCGCCCAAAATAACGAACTTGTAATTGATCTTGCCGCAGCGCGGACAGCGCCAGTACACCGGGCCGACCTTCTCTGGCTTGATTGAGGGACGGTCGATAAGGTCGGCGATTACAGCCACGTCCTCTTGGGGACACATGCAGTGTTCGGAACCGACCACGGCCCCATGAACACGTAACCACCAATCGCCAAGTGACCACCCGGGCTTGTATGAGATCTCGCGTAACCTCTTCGCCACCTCGCGACGCTCTTTATCGGTAATCACCTGTCATCCACCTCCACCATCTTGTAAAGCTCGAGCAGCATCGAACGCTCTGTGCGGATTGCCTCGAGCAGACGCGTCTTGCTGAGGCTCGCTGGGATATGAAAATCACTCTCAAGGTGCAGGGACGTAATCAAGTCCTCGCGGGCCTCGATGCGTCCGCTCAGGTCATTCATGAAATCGGCGGCGAGCCGCGCCTTGGCGACAATCTCCTCGTTGTCCATCAGTCCTCCTATCGGCTGTAGGCGAGGGCGATGTCCTCGAAGCGGTCATACACTTTGTCGTTGACGATGTAGCGGTTGTAATCATCCTGCTCCGTGTAGTGCCAGCGTCCATCGCGGTGTCCCTCGAGCAGATAGTCGCGGAGCGTGCCATCAGGGACGAAGTTGCCGTCGACCATCTGGCGGAAGGTCAGTTCGCCGATGCTGGGGCAGTTGTGGAACGTCCGCTCTATCGCGTCGACGAGAGTCGCGTTGGTGCCTGGCGTCACAACGAATACGGCGCGGATCGGCGTCATGAAATAGTTGTATCTCAGAGCGAACGTCGAATCGACGCGCAGGAGGTCGTCGATAGTCTTGCAATGGTAGACCAGGCGGTCGAAATTCGTTAGGAGGGAGACGATGCGACGATCCAGCATGTAGCTGTAGAGGGTCGTCGCGCTCGTATGCATCTCGGTTTCGATATCGTGGTCCCGGCATACCGCCTGGAGCAGGGCGTACCATACCGCACGCTGCGTAGGCCTGCCGTTGTCCAAGATGCCGTGCATGGGGTCGCCGCCTCCGCTGAAGCTGAGAAAGTCGATCTCATCCTCGTCGATGAGCTGGAGAACGGTCTTCGACACCTCGAGGGTGTCAGTCTCAGGAAGCCTCATGCCGGTCTGCTTGGTGATGCAATACGGGCACTGGTAGTGACACCCGAAGTTGGTGATGATGGAATAGTTGCGGTTAGGCATCCTGCTCACCACCAAAGATGGCGCGAACGCGTGCCGCGATGTCCGAAATGACATAGTTTGCGCAGTCATCGTTGGCAGGGCATCCACTGCAATGGAAATATCCGCGCCCAAGATACGCGCAGCACCACATCCCGCCATTCCGACCCGCAAACTCGGCAATACGCAAATCTTGCAGCAGTCTCTTTCTGCTGTCGCCGTCTGCCGGATTGGAGACGCAGAACAGGCCAGGGTCGTAGCCGTCGGAGCCTTCCGACTTGAAGGACCACTTCTTAGTCGTCTGGTTGTACACCCACTCCTGGACCTCATGCTCGTTACCCTGCTCGTCATACAGGCAGCAGGTGTCAATCGGAATATCAACACCGTTCATGTCGACCGGCTGGTTAAGTTCAATCATTAGCTCTTGCTCCTCAGCTCAGCTTGCGTCCGCAGAACGGGCAGTAATTAATCGGGATGCTCCATGCGTACGGAGGGTCGACAGCGATGACGTGGTCACCGTCGTTCGTCTCGTTAATCCACATCTCGACGCCCTCGTCGTAATCGCCGAAGTTAAAGCGCGTCTTGCCGCACATCACACAGTCGTTAGGCATCGTTCTCACCACGCAGCTTGCGGATACGGGACAAGATGTCATCGGCTAGCTTCTTACGGCAAGTGATTTCGTCGCCCTTGAAAAATTTGCAGCTATCGGGGCATGCGTTCTCGACCGGGTTCTCGTTTGCGTACCCGCAGAACCAAGTGCAGTCATCGGTACCGATTCGCCGTATGTCCTCTTCCAGCTTCTCCCAGCTGTCAGGCTGGATGAGGTGTACGTCACAGGCGTGCAAAGTCATGTGTTCGCCTGGCGTGCGCTCGATATACACGAACCAAGCGTCGCGGGCGTCACTGGTGTGGTACATGTACTCGAAGCGCAAGGCTCGAACCTTAGTTCCGTCCGCGATGAACAGCTCCGAAGTGTCCAGCGGAATCTCGCGCCCCTCGGCATCCCTGGGAAGCTGAATCATCTCTCCTCCTACAACGCGTTGCACTACGCCACCCACTTCTTGATGACGGTTACGTCGTACTTGGCGGCGAAACCTGATGCCTCGGCCGCGGCGGTCAGGGCGTCGCACACGGCGAAGGCCTTGTCCTCGCTGTCGAACCAGTAGATCGGCGCTCCGCCGACTACGGTCAGGACGTACATGTTGCTGGTTTCAGTGGTATTCTTCTCCATGTTGGAGGCCTCCTTGGTGGCGGTTGCAGCCGCCTTCTCGTCCTTCAATTTGCAGCGGGCCGCCATCTTCTCGTACTCGGCGGCTCGCACCCCTTTGCACCACTCTGTCCACTCGGCGATTGCCTTCTGGCGGTCGGCCTTCGGGAAGCGCTTTCTGTCCATCTTCCCGGTCGTGGCCCTGTAGCACGTTCCGTAGTAGCCTTTCTCGTCGTCGCACCAGAGGTTTCCGTCCCTGCTGTTGCCGGCGATGGGCTTATTTCTCCCCGCTCCCACTCTCATCCTCCACTTCGTTCAGGAATTGGCCCGTAATCAGGCGATGAAGCCAGTCGGCACACTTGTAAATGTCCAGGTCGTAGTCGTCTTTCAGCCCGGCGCGGGCGAAATACTTGAGGCCGTGGGCCACATCGGCAATTTGATCGCCGCCGACCATTCCGCTCTTTCCGAGCAGCTTGGCAACTGCCTCAATCTTGTCGGCAGTCTGCATCCCGCCGCGCCTGTAGTGCGAGGCGTACCGGCAATCAATCTTGGTGACGCTGCCGTCATAGCCCCTTATTTCAGTGATTGGTACAGGCACCTGCATCCCTTTCCCTCCATCGTTTGACCCGGCGCTCCATTGCATCCGGGCTGTTGTCTGATTTCGCCGCCCTGCCGTCCGGCGTGATGAAGCACCCGCGCTTCATGCAGTTGCACCACGCGTTGCACAGGCAGCAGAACGTGTTTGAGCCGACGACATCCGTTGAGCACAGGCACAAGGCCGGGTCGCCCGTGAATGTCGGCTCCGTGAAATCGTCTGCGCGGAGGTCGTAGTCACGCCGCTTCATGTCTAGCAGATAGCCCGGCTGAGCGGCTCATACGAGTCGCACTCGATTTCCTCCTGCGCATCCCTGTGCGGAAGGCGGTCGAAAACGAGCGTCACGGCCCAGCGCACCGGGTTCCCGCCGCGGTTCTTGCACTCGATGCGCTCGACGTCCTCCATGCAGACGCCGTAGTCGCAGCAGAACTCCCTGAAGTGGCGGCACTCCCCGCACCTCGCCATCACTCGCTGGCCTCCAGCGCACGCTCGACCTCGTCCTGAATCTTCTTCAGGACAGTCACGACCGATGCGCCCGAAAACTTTGCAGTGGGTCGCTGGCTGAGGTTCTCGATGCTCTTTGAGAGCGTGCAGTACAGGTCGCAGAGCACGACCTTCCTCGTCTTGGCGTTACCCATTGGCAACCCTCGCCTCCCTATATGAGCGCAGGTAGCGCTCCTCTTTCTTGTGCTGGGCCTCGTGGTGCAGGCAGAAGCCGCTGTCCCTGCCGGTCATCTTTCCGCAGATCGGGCAGGCGACCGGCTCGACCCCGCACTCGGACCTGATATGCGATATGCGCGACTTCATCGCCGCGTGCCTGCGCTCGCATGACGGGCAGCGCATCCTCGCGTATCCGCCGCGGTACTTCAGGCCGCATACCTGGCAGCTCGTGTATTCCATCACGCCTCCCCGAACATTTCGTCGTAGCTGATGCCGAGTCCGTCGTGGAGCGCCTTGATGATTCTGTAGCTCGGGTTCTGCGTCCCGTTGGAGACGTTGAACACGGTCCCGTAGCTCAGGCCGCACTTTTTCGAGATGGCCGTGTACATGCAGTCGTTATCGCTCATGTACCTCGCGAGCGCACTGACGAGCGGCTCGGTTGGCCTACTCGTTTCCTGTGCTGCCATAGCCGCCATCGCCGCGCTCCGACTCGGCCTCGAACTCATCGACCTCGGTGAAGTCGGCAAGCTCGCACTTGATGATGAGAAGCTGGCAGACGCGGTCGTGGGGTCGGATGGTGTAGTCGCGGTCGCCGAGATTCACCAGCGCCGCCTTGATGGGTCCGTGGTACCCAGCGTCGATGACTCCGATGCTGTTGGCAAGCGTGATTCCGTGCTTGCAGCCGAGGCCGGAACGCGCCGCTTGGATACCGACATAGCCCTCTGGAATGTCACACGACAGCCCGAGGTCGACCCACCTTATCTTCCCCTTCGGGATGGTCAGAGGCTCCTCGATGTTGGCCCGCATGTCAGCGCCGGCGTCCGCGGCGTGCATACGCTTGGGCATGAATCGCCTGTTGGCGACCTTGCACTCGATATTCACTGTTCTGCTCCTGTCGATATGAGGACCCCGTCGCGCATCGCGGCAAGGCCCTCGCTGTCAATCCTGTCGAACGCGACCGACTCAATCGAGCGGACCGCGTCGTATTCTGTCCCCGTCGTCTCGGCGATGTCGCGCCACGGCATGAGCTGTAGGTACCTCATGCGCAGGACGGCAGCCCCGTTCGGGTCGATTGCCGCATAGCCGTTGAGAACGCTGCTCGCATCTAGCACGAGGCGGGTGTCCTGCCTGCGCTCGCGCTCCGACTCGGCCTCGAACTCCATGAGGTCGTCTATTCGCCTCGACGGGTCGGTGACGCCCCCTTTGCCGCGCGGGCCGTCGCTGCGGGCACGCATCACCGACAGCTCGCGCTTCGCCTCGAGCCTTCGCTCGAACTCGACGATGCGCTGCACCGCGTCACGCGCCGCGACGAAGAACTCGCGGGCGTTCATTCCGTACCATCGCCCTCGAGCGGCTTGGCCCTGAACGCGAACGTGAACTCACGCTCGACCGTCTCGCACTTGTGCTCGCAGGCGACGCACACCTTGAAGTCGTCCCTGTCGAGAGGGCGCTCACCGTCACGCAGGGGACACTTTTCGCTATCCAAGCGCCCTCCTATCTGTACTCCTCGAACTGCTCGCAGGGTTCATGCCCCTCCTCGATGCAGTTCTCGATAATCCACTTGACCGTGCGCCTGCTGGTCACAGGCTCGCCAAAGGCATCGCTCGCCTCGAGCCAGTCGTCGTAGTCGAGGGCGCAGAAGCCCGTTCCGCTCTCGCCGATGAAGCAGAAGTGGCGGCAGGAGCCGCACTCCTCCTGCCCATCGGGGATGTCGGGAGCGCCGTCGCGCTCAAGGTTCATCTGGCCCCCTAGAAATCAAAAGGGATGTCGTCGTAGGCATCCTTCGCGCTCCACTGCTGCTGGGGCTGTTCCTGCTGGAAGCCGCGGTCGGCCGGCGCTCCGGCCGTCTCGCGGTCGCTGTGGCTCATGAACTCGATCTCGTCGACGACGACTTCGAGCTTCGAGCGGCGCTGGCCGTCCTTCTCCCAAGAGCTGTAGCGCAGCTTGCCCTCGATGGCGACCTTGTTGCCCTTTGCCAGGAAGCGGCCCACCGCCTCGGCTCGCGCACCGAACATGGTGCAGTCGACGAAGTTTGGATAGTCCTCCCATTCGCCGGTCTGATTGTTCTTTCGCCTGTCGTTGACGGCGATGCTGAACGACAGGATGCTAGTTCCGCCCGCGGTGGAGCGGAGTTCGGGGTCGCGGGTGAGGTTGCCGCTGAGGATGCACCTGTTAATGGACATAGCGGCTCGCAAACTCGAGGACGGCGTCGCGCTGGCGCACGCCGAGTCCTCCGATGCGGCGGTTCGGCACGATCCCGACCTCCTCCATGAACAGGCGTGCCTTGGCCTTGCCGACGCCGGGGAGCGCCATGAGGAACTGGAGCACGCGCATCTTCTTGGCGTAGGGCAGGTCGATGGCCTCCTCGGGCTTAAGCTCGCCGCTCTTGATCTGCGAGCGAATCTTGCCGCGCTCGGCGCGTGCGACGGCCGCCTTCTCGAGCGCAGCGCGGCGCTGTTCGTCGGTCATCTGTGGCAGGTTGGACATTTGTCTCTCCTATCTGTTGTCAGCTAGTTCGCGTCGATGATTTCGCCGGTTTCGGCGTCGACGTTCGCGGGGACCTCGGTCGGTTCGGGAGCCAACGGGTCCTCGAAGATGCGGTTGCCTTCCTCGTCGAGGATGACCGGCGTGTTTCCGTCGTCATTTACCGCATCAGCAGTCTCGACGGAATACGGCAGCTTGCCTCGCTGAAATGCGTGACGAATGACGCTCTTCTCCGCCATGGCCTCGTAGTAAGTAGCCCAAGGGCCTTTGTCTCCGGCCTTAGATGCCTTTTTGATCTTGTCTACATCGTCTTTCGTTATGTAGTCGAACGCGATGCTCCCGTTTTTCAACTCGCACACAAGGTAAACAACGACCAATTTGTCCTCATCGTGCTGCGCTTTGAAATTCGGCGTAAAGGTGAAATGGTGCCCAGTCTCGTTGTTGAAATAAGTGAAATCATCGCCCTCGTAAACGCATCGCGTGTACACTTCAACGACATCAGGATGACGTTTGACAAGATCAAGCATTCCGTTTTTGCCGAGCCGGAACTCCGCCTCATAGCGATGGGTTTTCGAGTTCCATTGTGGAATGACATAGGCACTGCCCATGGCATCGTTCGGCATGAGTCCAAGCTCTGCGCACCTCAGACAGCACGACAGAATCGACGTCACCGAGCATTCAGAGAGTTTCGGGGTTTGCTTGTATGCCGCAATAGCAAGATGCGTCAGACGTTCGGTCGTGCATCCTTTCGGCATAACCGCCTGCAACTGCGGTGCGCATCGCTTGATTAGCCCGGCAAACGAGTTGTCTGGCTGTTTGGCCTGCTGAATCTCCTGCTTGGCCTGCGTGATTGCTCCCATATGACCTCCTAATCCTTCTTTTTCTCCGTGTACTTGATGTAGCCGCCGCTCGGCTTGCCGTTGCGCATGAAGCGCGTCCACGTGAACTTTCCGTCGGGCGTGACCAGCCCCCGGTCGTCCCCGATGAGTTGGCACAGCCCGTTTGTGGCGGCCTGGTATCCCTTCTCGGCGTCGTCTCGCACCTTCTTGGCGTCGAGCCACGCAGTCGCCTCGCTTGGCGTCTCGTTCAGCTCGATAAGATCGCCGGGTTGCAGGTGCTTCGATGCCAGGGCCTTGAGTTCCGCGCCTATCTCGCCGATTGGCGGCTCGGTACCGCCCTCGACCATCGCCCAGAAGTCGTCGACGGCCCTGTCGACCGCCTTGACGTCGTCCTCGTCGCGCATGACTCGGAACTCCCTGTACTTCTGTCCGCCGATGAGCACCGCGACGTCGGCGAACTTTCGCCCGGTCACGCTCATGTAGTGGGTCACCTGAGTTAGGTAGTACAGCGGCACACCATCATCCCAGTCGTGCTCCCTGTATAGCGACGCCGTCTTTATCTCTAAGATTCCCCATCCGAGTTCGTGGTCCTTGACTTCGTAATCAAGCGAGGCCTGTGCATGAGGGCGTCCGATGCTCCTGCACACAGCGTTGACTCGTCTGACAGTACGTCCTGGGTGTAGAGCGGCATAGTGGCTACCGACCACAGGCTCGAGGATATTGCCCCATTGAACCGCCTCGACCGTGCTGAGGTCGGCCGGCTGCACGTACCCGAGCTTCTCGGCCCATACCTCGTAAGGCCCTCGATATTGAGACAGCCCCATGATGGCCGCGACGTCAGAGCCTCCGATTCCGCGGCGGCGCTGCTCGAGCCATTCGTCGCTCCCGTCACACCTGATGAGGTCGAAGACACGTCCCTCTCCTACGACAGGCACTACTCGTCCCCGTTGAGAACGTCCTTGACCATATTGAGGACGACCTTCTTCGCCTCGGCGATGGCGTCGTCTTCGTCACGCTCCCCGATTACCCCGAGGTGCGCCTTGGAGACGCAGCCGTAGGCCTCGGCGACGGAACCCTCGTTGAGCACGCCGCTCGTGAGGACGGCCTCGCACGCAGCGATGACGGAGAAGAGGTCGATTGCCACGCAGAGGTCGACGCCCCTCATATCATCTTTGGTTCCGCCGATAGCAAAGGCGAGCGCACTGGTGTCGCGATGAGCGGCGAGCGAGCGGAGAGAGTCCTTGCTCGTGGTGACGACGACCTCGAGCGCGTCGGCGCTGTCCTCGATGTGGTCCGTCAGGCAGTTGTCGCTGAAGTAACGGCTGGTGTTCATTGTTCCTCCTTGTAGATTGGCACGATGGTCACCATCGCGCCCGGGTCTTGCTTGTCTATGACGATGTCGTCGTGGTGGATGCCGCGAATGTGCTTCTGCGAGTCGTCGTGGATCAGGCCGGCCTTGACGATGCCGTCGAGAACGAACTTGATCCCCCCCATGATGTTGTCGGGGTCGCGCCTCGCGTTGACCTCATGCCAGACGATGCGCAGGTCGACCCTTACGTCAGGGGTCTTCCATCCGGCCTGGAGCGCTGCCTCGTGTGCGTACTCTGCGGCGATTCCCGTGTAGTACTTCTTGAGGTCGTTGCCCTTGAACCGGTTGACGTTCATCGCGTGCATCCAGTCGTTGATTGATGCCCACGGCTTCTGCACGCCGCCTATCTTCGGAGCGTGGATGAAGAACTCTAGAGGCCTAGCAGGAGGGCAAGCAGGGCAAATATCAGCGCCCAGCTTGCCACGCCCATGGCGAGCATTAGCAGTAACCAAGGCCCGCACCCCCTTAAATCGTCTCTATCCATCTGTCCACCTCCGACGCGCGGATACGCGCCCCGCGCTCGCCGTCAGGCTCGATGAAGTCGATAAGCCCGCGCTCGTTGTCGAGCCTGATGCGGCGCTCGGACACGCCGCTTATCTTCGCCACCTCGGACACCGTGTACGTCATGCGTGCGCCGATGCCGGCGGCGACTGCCGTCTCGATGGTCGGGCTTGACGGCACGCGGCAGTCCATGGCCTGCTCGACGGCATCCTTGACGACTCCGGCGAGCAGGACCTCGAGGCTGCTATCCATTCGTGACCGTCTCGCAGTGCTTCTTGATGATGTTGTTGAAGTTGCCCTTGTTGCCGTAGACCTTCTTGGCGATGGCCGCGAGCAGGCCCTTCTCCTTGTCGAACTGCTCGTCCTGGCACTTGACGACGGCCTTGGTGCCGTCCTCCCAGTAGACGATGGTCGCGGGGTCGTGGAAGATCACTTCCTTGATAGCGGTGGAGTCGTTGAGGCTTGGAAGTCCCTTGAGCACGTCGACGATTCCGCGTGGCTTAAAACGGCACGTATTGAGATCGACCGCGGCCGCGTCTTTCCCCGTAATTTCGAGAGTCAGTAGCACGCGGGGTGTATCAAGGCGTTCCGGGAACATCACGTGCTCTGCAAAATTGCTGTCCACCATGAACCCATTGCTGCGCTCGAACTTGTTAAAGCGAATCAATTTCAGCCTCCTTACTTGACGTCGACGAGCGGCGTGGAGTTCTCGGGCACGACGACGAGGTTGCCGTTCTTGCCGATGCTCTTGAGCGCGTCGATATAGTTCTGCTTGATAACGTTCTCGTTGAGGGAGTTCGCGAGGATGGCGTTGGCGTCAGCCTGGCCCTGCGCCTCGATCTTCTTGGTTTCGGCCTCGACCTTGGCAGTCTCCTGCTTGTTCTGGGCCTTCTGCTTCGCGACCTCGGCGGCCTGAGCCTCGCTGTAGCTCTTGGTGATGTTCTTCGGGTAGCGGACGTCCTGCACGCTCACCTGCTCGACCGTGAGGCCCATGCCGTCCCACTTCTCGGTGAGGGCCTTCTGCACGGCCTTGGTGAACTGCGAGCGGTCGGTGAGCATAGTCACCGTGTCGAACTTGCCGGACACCTCGCGGGTGACGGCGCGGACGTCGTTGGAGATGTACTTCTCGACGAAGGACTCCTGCGTGCCGTACTCGCTGTAGAGCGTGAGCGCGGCGTCGGGGTTGAGCGAGTAGTTGACCTGGATGTCGATGTTCGCGCTAGCGCCGGACTTGTCGTTGATGGACACCTGCTTGCCGTCGTAGGAGCCGCCGTTCACCTTGTAGTCGGTGTCCCCGTAGAAGTTGATGAGGTTGTTGCGGGTGTCGTAGGTGACGACGTTCTGCCACGGGGCCTTCCCGTGGAAGCCGGCCTCGGACGTGGAGCCTGCGAGCGAGCCGCCGATGTTGCGGATGACGCAGACCTCGCCGGTGTCCTGTGTGTAGAAGCATCCGGTGGCCGCGATGACCGCCGCGAGAGCGATGACGGCGAGGCCTCCTGCGACCGGCACAGTCGCAGGCTCATCGGGCCTGCTGGGCTTGTAGCAGCGCTTGTGGTCCTCATACTCCTTGAGAGCCTCGAGGTACTCCTCGTTCTTGCGCTCGTATTCCTCTCGCTCGCGCTTGTTATGCGAGTGGGCGACCACGCACGTGGCGGCACCCGCGATACCGAGTCCGGCGCAGATGATGAGTCGAATCATTTAGTTGTCCTTAGTTTGTAGGCTTGGGAAATGGCAGGCGCGGAGGGACTCGAACCCCCATCGGCGTTACCGCCACAGTTTTGGAGACTGCTGCTCTACCGGTTGAGCTACGCGCCTGTGGAGTGCTGCCCAGGAGTCGCACCTGGTTTCACGGAGTTGCAGTCCGCCGCCTAGCTGTTCGGCCAGCAGCACATGGAGTCGCCAGAGGGAATCGAACCCCCAACACGCGGTTTAGGAAACCGCCGCTCTATCCCATTGAGCTATGACGACGAAAATGGTGCCGCATCTAGGTAACGCTCCCAGCCAGCCAATAGGCACCTGATTTACAGTCAGGCCCCCGTCTTTAGGGGAATACTGCGGCAGTGTCGAGGAGGGTGTGGGAGTCGAACCCACGGATCGATATCAACGACCGGCTGTTTTCTAGACAGCTGCAATAAGTCTCTCTGCCAACCCTCCGTTGGCGGAGCATGTAGGACTTGCACCTACGGGCCTCGTATGAGGTCTACGGGTTAGCAACCCGCTGCGGTAGCTACTGCGCCAATGCTCCGAAATGGTTGTCGCGGTAGGTGCTGACCCTACGACCTCCCCGTTATCAACAGGGTGCTCTACCGTTGAGCTACGCGACAGTGGAGCCGCCTGCGGGAATCGAACCCGCATTACCGATTTGGAGGACCGGAGTTCTACCTTTGAACTAAGGCGGCGTGGCTTGCGCGGCAGGCCTCGAACCTGCGACCTCCCGGTTAACGGCCGGGCGCTCTACCAGCTGAGCTACACGCAAATGGTGGGGCAAACAATACGGAGGCACTGCATCTCCGCTGGGTTTGCCCCGTGTTGGTCGCGGGAGCGGGAATCGAACCCGCATGGCCCGGCTTATGAGGCCGGTGAGTTACCTGTACTCTATCCCGCGATGGCTTCTCGGCAGGGAGTCGAACCCTGACCGGCTGAATCAGAATCAACCGTGCTAGAACCGTTACACCACCGAGAACGTTTCGACCAGCGGCCGCGGCGACCGATACGCTGCTGTACACATCTTCTTACGACGCGGCAGCCAAGTGGCAGGGCTGCCTTGGTTTTCCGATGTCGTATCGGCCGTTGCGGCCGCTGGTCTGGAGGCGCTGCAATCGCCCGCCCCCGTGTTGCCGTGGTTTCCGCGCGTCGCGGCTTTGGCACTCACGGCTTGCCGCCCTCCCGGCGCGATGCCGTTCGGGCCTTACCCCTTCCGGGGCGCATATTCTGTACTCAAGGTGCGCGTCCATTCGGACGGGCGTGCGGTTTCCCGCGCGGACTCGACTGATGTAGGGAAGGCCTGCCCAGGAGTCGGAGGCAGGTGAAAATTGCCCGTGAAGGAAGTGGTCAGTCTTCAGAGAGGAGTTCAGTCGAGTCCGCGAGGGAAAACGCTTCGGCTATTCGGGTTTGCGCCCGGTAAGCCAGTCGAGTGAGCAGTCCATCCAGTCGGCGAGCGTGATTGCCTCCTGAAGCGTGAACGGCTTTTCGCCGGTCAGCTTGTAGTGGACCGCGTTCCAGCAGATGCCTAGTACGTCGGCGACCTTCTGCTGGGTGATTCCGTGCTCGGCGATATATTCCGAGACTTTCCTTGCGAAGTCGTTGTCCATCCCATTCCTCCTTTCTGGGAACTCGCTTGCTCCCCGTTGGGAGCTTTCGATTACAGATATTGCTCCCTGTTGGGAGCTTTGTCAACATCTTTTTGGGTAAAATTACTCTCGATAGGGAGTAAGGAGTTGCCATGATTCTTTTGAAGGGTCTTCCAGACATCCTCGCCTCTCGAGGAATGAAGCCAGCAGACCTATGCAGAATTAGCGGTCTGAGCAGCGGTTTAATCTCCAGTTACATGAGCGGGGCGAAGACGCCGACGCTGAAAAGCGCCGTCACAATCGCAGAGTCGCTCAACGTCTCCCTAGACGAGCTTGTTGGCAGAAAGCCTTCACATTTCGCGCCTCCGCCGCTCACGCACGATGAGGCCGAACTGCTCGACGACTACCGCAAGTGCACGCAGGAGGCCAAGGACAAGGTTTCCGAATACGCTGAGTTCCAGGGTGCGATGAGTGCGGGGTAGGCTCGCGAACACGAGAGGAGACGAATATGGTGACGAGGCTCCGGGCGCTCAGGGCGAGGGCCGGGTACCCGAACGGCAAGGCCTTCAGCGATGCAATCGGGATGAAATACGACACGTACCAGAGCTATGAGTCCGGAAAGCGAAAGATGTCGCTCGAGCGTGCGGCGGAGATCGCCGACAGACTTGGGTGCACGCTGGACGAGCTTGCCGGGCGCACACCGCCGAAAAGAAAGGAGGACTATCTCAGACAGTGGCTTCTCGACAGCTACGAGGCCTGCACTGTCGAGCGAAAGAGACGCCTCTTGGACTACGCACGCGACCAGGCGAAAATGTCCGAGGGAGAGTCAGACGATTAGAAAGTGAGGCGTCGCCACCCGCCAAGATGCACGACGCCCCACAGGACCGACCCGCTTACAGCAGGAGGGCAGGTAAATTATGCCACGCATGAGGGCAGAGAAGGGTTCGATTGCCAAACTCGACCGCAACAGGTACCGCATACGCTATTGGGGAGACAAGCGCGACGGTAAGGGATACAGGAGACTAAGCTCCAACTTCACCGGCACGCTTACGGAGGCTCGCAGGGAGCGAGACAGGCTGATCGAGCTGCACTCAACCGACGAGCGCAGGACATACACAGTGCGTTACGTATTTGACACGCTGTACTGGCCGTCATGCGAGAAACGTTTAGCAGAGAACACGCTGAACATGTACAGGTCGACATGGCGTAGGTACGTCGAGCCTAAGTTCGGGGACTGCTTGCTCTCGTCGGTTAGACCGCTCGCCATCCAGGAGTGGATAGACTCCATGACGAAAAACCAGGCCCAGCGTGCCGTTAACATGCTGTCCGGAATCTACCGCACCGCCGTCAAGTTCGAGCTTACCGATTCCGACCCGACCTCCGTCGGCCTCGAGATGCCTGGCGATGTGGCGAAGATGGACGCCGGAGTGTATGACATGGTGGAGCTTGTCCGCATGGCGGAACTGCTGCACGGCTCGCGCATGGAGGGTATATTCCTACTCGGTGCGTTCGGATCATGCCGTCCGGGCGAGGCTGCTGCCGTCGACCCTGCGTCGGTCGAGCTTGTCAGGGCCGACAACGGGACGGTCTGCGCCGTCGTCCCAATCGAGCGCGAGGCCGTACGCGGGCAAGGCGTCGTCGAGCGCGTTAAGACCGAGAGCAGCCGACGCTATGTCGTCGTTCCAGGCAGATGGGGTGAACGTCTCGCTGAAATCGCCGATGAACGCGTCGATGGCGGACACTGCCTTTTCATCGAGAACATGAAGGGCGGACCACTCACGTCCGCGAGGATGAAGGCGATATGGGAGCGCGAGGCCGAAAGGCTCGGGTTCGAGTATCACCCGCTGCGCAACCTCCGCAACTCATGGCGCACGAGCTGGCAGTACGAGGTCAGGATTGCACCAGACACCCTAGAGGTCTTGATGGGCCATTCCGGTTCGAGCGTGTCAGCAAAGCACTATGTCCGCGCGAGTTTAATGATGCTCGTCAACACGGTGGCGGACGCGTTTCAGGAAGCAGGCCTTGTTCCATAGGGACTTTTAGGGACTAAACCGTTTTATGCAAGCCTTTTACCTGCGGTTTTATTACTTGTAAATATCAGTCGTTATGATATACCTACTGGCCTGCGAGATAAACCCCAAAATGAAGGCGTCGTGATGATGACCCCTTTGGTGCAAAGAAACCTGACCCCCCAATGCACCAAGTTAGAACCAGAGGAAGTCGCTGCGGGTGACGGTGGCGCCGATGGCGAAGGGCATGCAGGCGATGACCGGATACAGGTAGCGCATGTAGGTCGAGCCATTACACGGACCAATCAGGCACACGGCGAGCACGCCCAACAGCGGCACCCAGATCGCCAGCGCACGCCATGAATGACGACGCAGCAAGTAGACCACCACGGCGATCATGATCCACACATAGGTGGCCGAGCTCATGGTGAGCGAGATAAACGGGACGCGCTGCACCGCCACGCGGTACAGGTTGATCAGGTGGTCGCACCACCGCACCGCCTTGCTATCGACCGGATGGAAGTCGAAGTACTTGAGGTTATCGGGCTTCGCCATGATCTCGGCACTGCGCGCCGTGCTGTAGACCCAGGCATCGCGCGCGCTCGGATAAAAATAACCATAGTAGTTATTGATAAGCGCCGAAATATAGCACTCGGGATCCTTTTTGAACATCTGGGCCCACACCTCAAAATAGGCATCGATGTCCTCCTGCGAGGCGTACTCGTTAAAGCAGTTCTTGACGGCATCGGACTTGTCGGGGTTGTAGCGGCGGCCCAGGTTCTCGTACTTGAGTACGCGATCGATCACGGCACGCTCTTCGTCGGTCACCGAACCGTCGCAAGGAGCCTCCACGATGGTGCCGTCCTCCTTAACCGTAGGGTTGACGCCCGAGTTGAGGCCGTCGTGCTTTTGGACGAAACGAGCCGTCTGCTGGAACGGAATCGAGAGGATTTCGCGCTTGGAACCAGGCGTGATATCGTGCGCCGGCATAAAGACCTTGGTGAAGTACATATTAGAGGCAAGGCAGAGCGCGAGCACCGCGAGAACGCCAACCCAGCGGAAACGCGGGATGGCGCCCGAAGGCGCAGCACCAGTCTGCTTGGCTGCACGACGAGCCACATGCACGTCCCATACGCAAAACGCCGCCGCGATTACGCATGCCGCCAGGGGAAACACCAGGCCGCCGTTGCGCAGGAACGTGGAACCCATGGCGCCCAGAGCGAGCAGAAGCCAGTCGTGGCGCGCAAAGAGCACGGGGGCTTTCTCGCCCGCTCGCTCGACATTGGCATCACGACGGGGCAAGCCACATGCCACGAGCTTGACGGTCTGTACCAGCAGCACCAAGAACGCGTCGGCAAAGAGCACATCTTTGGTGAGCAACGCCGCGTAGTTAGAGAACATCGGCATAAACGCAAAGAACAGCAGGATCGCACCGCGAACCGACAGGCTCACACCCAGTTTGCGCAGCGACGAAATGGAATAGGCCATGCAGGCGGCCGTGATGACGAACTGAGCACAGGTGTAGATGGCAAGACCCGCGTTAGCGCTGTTAAACAGCGAAAGCCCCAGCTGAACGCACGAGCCGATAATGGCCGTGTGCACTACGGGATGATGCCCGTTGAGCAGCACGTTGGGGTTGAGTAGGCGCAGGTAGTCGCTCGTGCCGTTGGGATAGTTGAACCACTGGCGAATCTGCGCGCCCGTATCTCCCATAAAAAGGCCAGGCAGCGAAGCGATGAGCGTGGGCGCCCAGGCGATCATAAGCACCAGGAAGGGCCCGGCAAAGGGATGGACCGAGAGCACGGCGTGAGTCACACGCCATACGCGGCCAAAGTGCGCTTCGGAAAACGGAATGCGCCGAGAGCTCAGCCAATCTAGACACTCAAAGGCAAGGTAGAAGGCAACGACCGCCAAGAGCATCCAGCCCGCGCCGCCAATCCAGGCGCAGATGATGCGGGCTTTGTCGCCAAGGATGATCTCGGCCGAGTCGGTGAGATCGTAGCTGCGGCCGAACACCATGCAGATGGCGAAGAACAGCGACGGCAGAACGATCGATGGACGCCAGGTGTCGCCACGGCCAAAGAACACGTAGCGAAACGGCAAGGTGAGCAGGCAAGCAAGTGCAAGCAGCATGACCGCGTCGGTATGGCCGGCAAACGAGAGGAGCACCTCGTAGCACACGTACAGCATGCCCGAGGCTTTGGGGTCAATCGCCAAGACTGCGTTGCTCGACACCGGGGAGGGATCGATGGAAAACGCCGTGGTCGCCAACAGCGCGAGCAAAAATGCGATGAGCGTCTGCTTGGCGGGGTAGCGCTTAAACCAGACGATGCGGGCAGCGTCGCGCGCAGCCGTTGTGGAGAGGTCGGAATCCTTCACAGTCCGAAAGCCTTTCTAGAAACCTATCAAACTCGGCAAGACCACCACAAAGGTGCCTGTCCCCTTTGTGGTGGTTAGGCGTCGAGGTAGATGCGCTGGGGCCGGTTGCGGCGACGAGCAAAGATGACGAGCGCCAGGCCCACGATTACGAGCGGCAGGCTCAGCAGCTGTCCCATCGTGATGACGCCTCCCAGCAGATAACCCAGCTGCGCATCGGGCACGCGCACAAACTCAATCAAAAAGCGAACGATGCCGTAGCCCATCACAAAGACGCCCATAAACGTGCCCTGGGGCAGCAGCGGTTTTTTGCGGCTGAGCACCTGCAGAATGCAAAAAAGCACGATGCCCTCAAGAAATGCCTCGTAGAGCTGGGAGGGGTGACGCGGCATATCCCCCGCGGTGCCACCGAAGACCACGCCCCAGGGCAGATCGGTCGGCTTGCCCCACAGCTCACCATTGACAAAGTTGGCACAACGGCCCAGGCACAAGGCCAGCGGCGCGCCTATGACGGCAAGATCTGCCAAAGTCCAGGCATCGAGCTTATACATGCGGCACACGATGATGCCGCCGATAATGCCGCCCACCAAGCCGCCATGGAAGCTCATGCCGCCCTCGTTGGTGGCAAAGATCTCGAGCGGGTGCGCCCAGTAGTAGCCATCACCATAAAAGACGACGTAGAACAGGCGCGCACCGATAATTAGGCCAAAGACCACGCCGACCACGACGCTCGTCAGGTCATCAATCGTAATGTCGAAGCCCCAACGACGCTGCGTGCGGTACATAACGACCGCCGTGAGCAGAGCACCGACCACGTAGGCCAGGCCGTACCAGTAGATGGTGATGGGGCCCGCCGAGATTGCGACGGGATCAAGCATATGGTAGAGGTCGTTGAGCATATCGATCCCCCTGCTCCCTACATACAAATGCGGCCGCGGGCCTTGCGCTCGCAGCCGCATATTTGGGCGTAACGTCTATGCGGAGTATGCCGTCCGCAGCTTTCGCAGCTTAGAACGGCGCGTACTCGTCGTACAGATCGTCGGTCTCGCCGGAGGCATTGACCTGCTCAACTCGGGTAACGCCGGGCACATGCTCCTTCAGGATGCGCTCAATACCCATGGACAGGGTCAGCGAGCTCATGGGGCAGCCGGCGCAAGCGCCCTGCAGCTCCAGTTTGACGACGCCCTCGTCGTCAACGCCCACATACTCCATATCGCCGCCATCGGCCTGCAGGTTGGGGCGAATCTCTTCAAGAACCTTCTTAAGCAGCTCTTCGTTAACAGCCACAGGGGCTCCTTTCTCACAATTACGCGGGCGCGCCCGCGGACAGAAGCTATGTTACTACAGCCGTGTACCCGCTCACGAGCCGTCCATGCGCGCAGACGCGACTTTCACGAGTAGTCAATTTGGGACGGGGCTCTTTGAGCTGCGTTCGTCGTCAGATAGCGACAACGCATATTACTGTCGAGCCTGTCCCCCGGTACCAATCTGGACATCGACGATGACCTGGCGGTAGCTGATGCCACAGGAGTCGAGAATGCGGCGGCTGATACGGCCGTCATCGGTGTCGGCGTACTTGTTGTCCAGGTAGACGACCTCGCCCACACCCACCTGAGCCAAAATCTTGGCGCAGTCGTGGCACGGGAACAGCGTGACGTAGACCGTGGAACCCTCGAGGTCCTTGAGCGAGCCACGGTAGTTGAGCACGGCGTTGGCCTCGGCATGGACCACGTAGTTGTGCTTGTCCTGCAGCGGGTCGTCGCTCGTACCCCACGGAAAAAAATCGTCGTTGAGCGCCGAGGGTGTACCGTTGTAGCCCACCGAAAGGATGCGGTGGTTGGTGTTGGCGATGCACGCACCCACCTGCGTGTTGGGGTCCTTGCTGCGGCGCTGCGCGGCGATGGCCACGCTCATAAAGAACTCGTCCCAGCTAATGACGTCCAGGCGCTTGCCTGACGAAGTTTGATGAAGATCGTCCGACATGGCAGACACCTCCGTAATCGCAATAGTTTGACCCATTGTAGCAGGTGAAAGGTGGGGGCGTTTATCCCACCGACTTCCTCGTCCTACACGCGGCGGGGCTTTTGGTTGATGTGGTAGAGCTCGGCGAGACCCCGCAGCGTCAGTGCGTCGTCTACCGTCAGGCTGTGGCCGACCAACGCCGCGAGCGCCTCGGCATCGTCGCCGGTGATGACAATGGGCACGCTGCCCTCCCCCGCCGCCTTGGTCGCGCGCATCTCGGCAAGCACCATGTCGAGCATGCCGTCGATGCGGGCTACCTCGCCCAGAACCACGCCCGAGCGCATGGCCTCGCGCGTGTTACGGCCGATGACATGCGTGGGTGCCGAGGGCTCAACCTGGGGTAGGCGCGCCGCAGCCGCCGAAAGCGAGCGGGCACCGAGCGCCAGACCCGGCGCGATGACGCCGCCCACAAAGGTACCGCATGCGTCGATGACCTCGATATTGGTCGTCGTGCCCAGGTCGATCACGATGCACGGAGAGCCGTAGACGGCACGAGCCGCCACGGCATCGGCGATGCGGTCGGGGCCGATCTCGGCGGGGTCGTCGTAGTGGACGGGCATGCCAGTCTTGAGGCCCGGCCCCACGGTGAGCACGCGCCCCGTGCAGGTACGGGAAAGCGCCGCCTTCCACGGGCGCTCGAGCGCCGGCACCACGCAGCTCAGCACTGCGCCCGCGGGAACGAGCACACCAGGCATACCCGCATCGGCTGCCAGCGCGGCCATGACTTGAGCGAGACGCATACGCACTTCGTCGGCCGTAATGCTCGACGGCGTCGTGATCTCGCACGTCGCAAGCGGGCACTCCTGCGCCGCGGCCGAATCCTCGGCAAACAGGCCAAAGCGAATGAACGTGTTGCCCACGTCGACCGTCAATATATATGCGCACCCATTAAGCATCGTCGGCGCTCCTTTCGTCTGCCCAGCAGTATATCGCCTACCTAAACCAGTCATCCCAAAATGACTAGCTTGCGGCTATACTGGTGCGCGGTCGCGCGCGAGCTCACGCGGCGGCCCTTGGTAACCCGACTTCCCGCGCCGTATCCGTAGCGGCGCTCCCGGGGGAAGCGGATATACGCAAAGGAGTTCTATATGAGCAATCCCTCGAACCGCGCCTCGATGCGCGGGCAACTCACGCTGCGCGGCGTCGTCATCGGCGTCCTTGGCTGCGTGATTATCACGGCAAGCTCGGCCTACACCGCCCTCAAGATGGGCGCACTCCCCTGGCCGATCGTCTTCGCTGCCGTCATCTCGCTGTTCTTCCTTAAGCTCATGGGCAACGCCAGTCTCAACGAGGCAAACGTCACCCACACCATCATGTCCGCGGGCGCCATGGTCGCCGGCGGCCTGGCGTTTACCATCCCGGGCGCCTGGATGCTGGGCTATGCAGACCAGATCAGCTGGCTCGACATGTTTATCGTGGCACTCGCCGGCACCATCCTGGGTCTGCTGGCCACCGCGCTCATCCACCGTCACTTTATCGTGGACGCCGCGCTTGAGTTCCCCACCGGCAACGCCGCAGCTCAGACCCTGCGCGCGACCGAGGCCGGCGGCAAGACCGGCAAGCAGCTCTTTGGCTCCATGGCCATCGCAGGCATCTACAGCGTGCTGCGCGACGCCCTGGGCGTGGTGCCCAGCATGCTATGCACGCTCAACATCCCCGGCGTGACCTTTGGCATCTACAACTCGCCCATGCTGCTCTCCGTCGGCTTCCTCGTGGGCTTCGCCCCCGTCGCCTTCTGGTTTGCCGGCGCGCTGCTGGGCAACTTTGGCATCATCGTGGGCGGCACCGCTGCCGGTCTGTTCGACGTTGTGACTGCACAGGGCATCGTCAAGTCCCTGGGCATGGGCCTCATGATGGGCTTTGGCGTCGCCGTCGTCCTCAAGGACATCCTGCCGCAGGTCGCCGGTATCGTCCGCGGTCTTGCCGCCGACAGCTCCACCGACACCGACGAGCAGTCGCTCATCTCGGGCTCCCTTAAGCTCGACGCCGGCATCATCGGCCTGGGCGCTGCCGCCATCGCCGTGATCGTCGCCATCGTGCTTGACCTTGGCCCCGTTCCGGCCGTCATCGTCACGTTGTTCACCTTTGTCACCACCATCATGAGCGCGCAGAGCTGCGGCCAGACGGGTATCGACCCCATGGAAATCTTTGGCCTCATCGTTATGCTCATCGTGGCTGCCTTCGCACAGATCGCTCAGGTCAAGCTGTTCTTTATCGCCGGCATCGTTGCCGTGGCGTGCGGCCTTGCGGGCGACGTCATGAACGACTTTAAGGCCGGCGCCGTGCTGGGTACCAACCCGCGTGCGCAGTGGATCGGCCAAGCCATTGGCGGCATCGTGGGCGCCCTGGTCGCCGCAGCTGTCATGGTCGCGCTCGTCACCGCCTATGGCCCGGACGCCTTTGGCCCCGACAAGAGCTTTGTTGCCGCGCAGGCAAGCGTCGTCGCCACCATGGTCTCGGGCATCCCGAGCGTGCCGTGGTTCGTTGGCGGCTTTATCGCCGGCATCGTCATGTACTGGCTCGGCATTCCGGCCATGATGATCGGCCTGGGCGTGTACCTGCCGTTCTACATGTCACTCACGGCATTCCTGGGCTCCTGCGTCAAACTCGCCTACGACAAGTGGTCCGCCCACCGCGACGCCACCGCTGGTCTTTCTGACGAGGAGAGGGCTGCCAAGGACGCCGCCTTCCAGGAACAGGGCCTAGTTGTCGCCAGCGGCCTGCTCGGCGGCGAGTCCATCGTCGGCGTTATCCTGGCGTTTGTCTCCGTCGGTCTGAGTCTGCTGGGCTAAGCTGAGCAGCTGCTCGACAGCAACCATATTGCCTACGGCTTGCCCGGTCGGCAGCTTTTGCGGCTGCCGACCGGGCTTTTTGATATCGCAACAAAGAAAGGCCGGCGCACTGCGTTTAACAGCGCGCCGGCCTTATCGTTTGGCTATCGAGACGGTCCCGCTATGAATTGAAGTTCACTGCAGAGCCGACGCCCGAATCACTACATGTGCTTGCGACGGCGATCGCCGAGCGTCACGCCCGCGGCAACGAGCGTAATGCCGCCGATGACGAACACCTCGCCCGCAAGAGCGGAATTGTCGCCAGTCTGGGCGAGCGCGGCAGGCGCAGCCTGTTTCTTGGCAACGGGGGCCTTTGCGGCGGCCTGCGTAACCTGGGGCTTGGCCTGAGGCTTGCTCTGCGGCTCGGCCTTGGGATGATACTTGTCGTACTCGGCCTGAGCGGCAGCAAGGGCATCCTTGGCATCTCCGAGCTCGGCCAGCGCGACGGCATAGGCGTCGTTGGCGTCGGACAGCTTGGCATCGGCATCGCTCAGAGCAGCCTTGAGACCAGCAGCGGCATCGACGGCGGCCTTATAGCGAGCGTAGGCAGTGTTCAGCTTGACCAGCTTATCGTTGCCCGTCGTGCCCGCGGCAAGAGAGGCCTTGTGGTCGACAGCCTCAAGATCGGCCTTGAGCGCCTCGTCGTTGGCAAGCTCGACCTTGGCCTTAAAGATCTCGAAGTTCGCATCGACGACGGCTTCGTTGGCGGCCTCGAGCTGCTTCTGGGCATCGGCGACACTGGCTACGGCAGCGTCATAGGTGGCCTTGGCGTCGTCGACCGCCTTCTGAGCGCCGGCGAAGCGCTCGAAGGCCTTGTTTGCGCCGGTCAGCTCGCCCTCGGCAGCCTTGGCCTTAGCCTGTGCGTCGGACACAGCCTGCGCCTTGGCGGCAACCGCCTGCTTGGCGTCCGAAAGAGCAGTCGCGGCCTGGACATCTGCGGCCTGGGCCTTGTCTACACCAGCCTGGGCGGCATCGTCGGACTTCTTTGCCTCGTCAAGCGAGCCCTGCTTATTCGCAAGGTCCGCCTGGGCGGCATCGCGCTTGGCGGCAAGGTCCTTGACCGAAGCAGTGGCGTTGACATACGCCTTATTGGCCTGTTCGGACTTTGCCTTGGCGGCATCGCGGGCGCTGCGAGCCTTCGCCTTGTGAGCAGCGGCATCGGCTGCGTTCGTCTTGCTGTCAGCAAGCGTGGCGTTTGCCTTATCGAGAGCTGCCTGGGCAGTAGCGGCCTTGCTCTTGGCGGCATCGAGCTTGGTCTGGGGCGTCTTGACGTCGATACCCTTGAGTTTGGCTTCGGCGGCGTCGTATGTCGTCTTCGCGGCGGCGGTGCCGGACTTAGCCTTCTCGTACTCGCCCTTGGCGGTGTTCATGTTCGTGTCGGCCGCGGTGAAAGCGTCCTGGGCGGCATCCTGCCCGTTTACAGCTGCGAAGTAAGCTTCCCTAGTAGTTCCAAAGTTCTTCTGCGCCTCGGCGAGCTTGCCCTGAAGCTCCTTGAGCTGCTCCTTCTGCTCCTGCGTGCCGCCTGCATTGTAGGCGGAATCGATGTAGTCGTTGAGGAGCTTCTTGAACTCGGGGACAGTGAAATCAGCCTGAGTGCTATCAGCGCTGTAATCGAAGATGGTTACCTCGGAATCGGTGTTCTTACCGCTACCGGTCGCGATACCGATGGCTTCCGTGGCGGAATCGATGATGTTGAGATAATGCCCGCACTCGTGATAGATGCTGTTGTAGTTCTGGTAGATGTAATAGGAATCATATCGGTGGCTGCCGAGTTCGTCGCCATACTGCGCGACGTACTTATCGAATGCCTCCTTCTCCTGTGTGTAGAGGCCGGTGTAGGGCCAACCGAGTGTATCCTCGGTCTCGCCGCCGGTATATGCGCCGCCTCCGCCGGCAAGATTTTCCCCGTTGTCGAAATAGCAGTTCGAGTGTCCCCAGATGTTCGATGAATATGATGTATTAAGGGCTGCCGCCACAGTCATGCGGAGGCTGACGCTGAGCGCCGACTGACCGTTCGCCTTGCGGAGGTTGTTCTGGGTATCGAGGTAGGTCAGGGCGTTGCGCATCTGCTCCAGGGAAAGCGGGTTGGTGTCGCGAGACATGTCCTGATCGACGTACTGGTCATACCATTCGGCCTTATCATCGGCACCGGTCAGCATCGATACGGCATCCTGGGCGTTCTTTTTCTGCGTGGCTGTGAACTGGCTGCCGCCGATGATGTAGTTCATGAAGCCGAACATACCCTGACTGATGACTTCCTGGTCAACGGTCATGTTGGACTTTAGGTCTGCAATCTGCTGCTCAAGAGCTTCAGCCTGGGCATTAGCAGCGTCATAAGCCTTTTCCGCGGCGTTCGAAGCGGCGCATGCCGTCTCCCACTCGCCGCGTTTCTGCTTGCGAACTTCGACAAGCTTATCGTACTCCGCCTTCTTGTCGGCTTCGGTCTGCTGGGCCTGCTCGTATGCCGTCTTCGCGGCGTCACGCTTACTGGCCGCGTCCTTGTACTCCTTGTTTGCCGCATCGTATGCAGACTGGGCAGATGCCACGGCAGCGTTGGCGGCGTTGGCCTTCTCCTGCGCGGCGGTGGCGGTATTCTGGGCCGCCTGCAGGTTCGCCTGGGCGGTAGCGTCGGCATCCGTCGCGGCATTGAGCTCCGCCTGCGCGGTCTTAAGCTCACCAGCGGCGGCCTTCTCGGCGGCCTCAAGCGCACTCAGGTCAACACCCGTACCCGAGACGGCAGCATCGAGCGCGGCCTGCGCCTGGTTGAACTTCTGCTGGGCGTTATCGCGCGCGGTGGTTGCGGCTGCGAGAGCAGCAGCAGTCTCCTGCTTCTTGGCCTGGGCAGTCGTCAAAGCTGCCTCGGTATTCTGCTTTTCCTGCTGGGCGCTGGCCTCGGCAGCCTTGGCCTGGTCCAGATTGGCCTGTGCAGTAGTAACGGCCTTATTGGCGTCATCGAGCTTTGCCTGCGCGTCCTCGACGGCCTTCTTGGCGGCCTCGTACTCGTCCATACCCATGGCCTCGAGCTTGGCCTGGGCATCGTCGAGGGCCTTCTTGGCCTCATCCTGCTTTGCCTTGGCGTCCTTGAGCGCCTGGGTCTTATCCTCGACACTCTTGTTGGCTTGATCGAGCTGATCGTTCAGGTCGCCCAGCTTCTTCTGCTGCTGCTCGGTCTTTTCGACGGCGGCTTTGAGCTCGTCAATCTTCTCCTGGAGCGCGGCAACTTCTGCTGCGTTCTGCTCGATTTCGTTGTCGCTCACAGCCTGCGAGGCCTGATTCTTTTGCTGCTGTGCCTGCTTTTGAGACTGGCCCGCCGCGTCGGCCTTCTTCTGGGCGGCATCGTAGGCGGCCTGAGCGTCCTTGAGCTGCTTTGCCGACTCCTCGGCCAGCTGGGCAGCCGTCTTTACGACCGCTTGGTTACCGGCGGCAACGGTATTCTCTACAGAACTACCCCCCCCCTGAACAGAATCGCCGTTATCGGTTGACGGTGCGGCGATTGCCGCCAGCGGCGACATGAGCGGCTGAGCGATGAGGCCCGCCGTCAAAATGGTTGCGACGGCGCGGTTAGCAACGCCCTTGACGTTGACAGTCTTGGCCCGAGGCTCAAAGTGTTGTGGACTGTAGTTTGCCATGGCTTTCTCCCTTTGACACGGATGTATCCATACGTATCAAACGGTAGCTGTCGATTTTTGAATTCTGTTGCGCAACATTGGCGACCAGCGTATTTTTTGAAATTCACGCTCTCGTGCTTCACAGTTTCGTCACATTTGAAGGAGCTGGTGCATCATATTCTCGCGGGATGGAATTGAGCCTGTGATTTGCATTTGCTCCCGCGTCATCCGCCCTATCGAATTCCGCATCCAACAGACACCCCGCCCGCCACGGTGTAGAGTTAGGACAACGGGCGCGTTGCGCGGACCGCGCTGGAACGAGGTGGACATGGAACTCGATAGACAACAACTCAAGCGACTACGCGAACGCCATCACCGGCGCCACGGCATCCGCCCTGCTCATAGTGAGGCTGCCGAGCAGGCTGGTCGCTTTTTAAAGCGCGCGTTCAACATTCGCGAGGGTCGCGCGCCCTACCACGTGATTCGCAAGCGTTTTGTAAACGGCGCGCGTCTGACTGGCTCTCACCTGTGTATCCTCATCATCGCCATGCTCATCGCAAGCATCGGCCTCGATATCGATTCGGACATCGCCATCGTGGGCGCCATGCTCATCTGCCCGCTTATGGGATCGGTCCTTGCCATGGCATATGGCATCGCCACGCTCGACCGCGAGATTACCGTCGAAGCCGTCGCCAGCCTTGCGCTGCAAATGGCCTTTTGCCTGGTCACATCCACGTTGTACTTTAAGCTCTCGCCCCTCGGCACCACCACGGCCGCCATTATCGACAACTCGACGCCCACCGTGTGGGACCTTGCCGTCGCGCTCGCGGGCGGCTTTGCAGGCGGGCTGGGCAACTCGCGCGACCAGGAACCCGCCACGCTCATCGCCGGCGTGGCCGTGGCGACCGCGCTCATGCCGCCTCTGTGCGCGGCGGGCTATGGCATCGCCATCGCAAGCGGGTCGCTGTTTCTCTCGGCGCTCTACGAGTTTGGCATCAACGTGGTCTTTATCGCACTGGCCGCCGAAGCCGTGCTGCTTCTTTTGCGCGTGCCGCTCAAGCGCGACCTGAACGGCGACGGTATTGTGACCGCTGAGGAAGACGCCGAGGTCGACGAGCTGTCACGCAAGGTGCGCCGCCGCATTATTGTGGGCACGGTAGTCTTTGCCATCCCCTGCATCGTTATGACCGCAGGCTCCATTGGCTCGGCGCAGGCCGGCGTGCAGGACGGCTACGGTGTCACCGAAACCACGCGCGAGCTTGCCGCGGTGCTGCCGGGCTTTAAGGATTACACCGTCGCCGTCGAGACCTCGGCTACCGAAGGGGACGAGGAAGGCATTGTAGAGCGCGAAATCGTCGCCCATGTGACGACAAGCGAGGCGCTCGGGGCACACGACCGTCACGTCGCCCGTAAGCTCATCGACCTCAATGTGCCCGATCTCGACCGCGTGGAATTTGATGTGGAGTAATGCGGAGCATGGGATGGCTCCCGCGCACAGGCGCAAGTCGCGGCGAGGCTCAGACGCGACGCAGGCACAAGCAAAAAACGGGACGTAGTTCACGTCCGCGCCCCGCTCGCTGTTTTATTGCCGTGAATCAGACGTCCGCATCGACATCGCCAGACTCCACCGTAAACGCCGGATCGGTGCTCACAAGATAAAATCGGGTCACCTCAGTATTTCTAATTAGGTAAATCTGCCCCTGATTGCGTCGGCGCGATATATACGCCACGTGGACCGTACCGAATTCTTCGCCGTTTTCCTTCTTTAATATCAGGATGTTAGGGTCATCCGTACGCTTAAACTGCCCGTCAACGCAGCTGCCGTCTTTGTCGACCAGTTGCCACCGATGGTTATCCTCTTCAAGAAAGGCCAGGGTTTCCCGACTCGTTTTGTCATCCCGATAGTAACCGTCAATGGCAAACCCTTCGGAAGCGCATTCCTGCATATAGGACGTTTCTCGACTTATAGCAAACAGCCCTGTAGCGCCCAGGAGCACAGCCAGGCAGACCACTGCAAGGGTTATCGAAATAGCACGGCGACCCATGTTGGCCCAATCAATAGTTGTTCAACGGAGCGCGAAACATACCTGGAACCTCCGATATCAGGGGGAACGTCGCCAGCAAGCTGGCGACAACTATATGTTTCTGATATCAAACCATATGGCTACCACTCACGGAGGGGGCATCGGCGAACGGCGTGTTTTCATACTCCATTGGTCAAACCTAAGCACAGTGCTACAGCTCGTACTTGTACACGCGGTAGATGTACTTTTCGGCTTCCATCTCGTAGGTGGCGATGGGTAGACCGTAGCGATCGTCTCGTCGTTTGGCAGATAGGTCACACTGTGCTGGCCTGCGTTGAGCGAAAAATCGCCTTGGGCCTGCAGTAACTTGTCCTCAAAGCCCGAGCCGGCCCAAAAATCGGGTGAGCCCACGGAAGGCTGTAGCAAGGTCATTTGCGCAACATGTGTCCAACAAAAACGGGTGGCAGCCGCTACGGCTACCACCCGTTTGTCTCATATCTAGCCCATAGCAGGCCAGCTACTTCTTAATGCCGCGTCCCAGACGCTTGGCGACCGATGCAACGGCTTCCTCGCTGGCCGGCCCGCAGCTCACACAGCCGTCGTGGGCACGCATCTGGCCGGTGACCTCGTCCATCGCGAGCGGCGCCACCTTCTCGAGCTTAAAGCCCTTACCGGCGCGCATGTTCTCCTTGGCCACGCTAATCATGAGCTTGATACGGTTGAGCTGGTTGACCTCAGACGCACCGGGGTCGTAGTCCACCGCAACGATGTTGCTCTCGGGATGCTGGCGGCGCAGCTCCTTGATCACGGCCTTGCCCACCACGTGATTGGGCAGGCACGCAAAGGGCTGCGTGCAGATGATGTTAGGCGCACCGTGGTCGATCAGGTCGAGCATCTCGGCCGTGAGCAGCCAGCCTTCGCCCATGTTGTTGCACACCGAAAGCACCGTGCGGGCCTTGTCGGCCATAGTGCCGATGCGCTCGGGCGCCTCAAAGCGCTCGGACTTTTCGAGCATCTCCTCCACCGGCGTACGCATCCAGTCCACGAGCTTGATGAGCGCCTGCATACCAGCGCGCGTGGTAGCGGAGCTTCCCAGCTCGTCCTTCTGCAGCTCGGCGTTGCTCATGGAGTACAGGAAGAAGTCGAGCAGACCCGGCACCACGGCCTCGCAGCCCTCGCGCTCGATCACGTCGACCACATGGTTGTTGGCCGTAGGGTGGAACTTGACCAGGATCTCGCCGACCACACCCACGCGCGGCTTGGTGCCCTCGCCCACGAGCGGCATGGTGTCGAACGCGCGGATGGCCTCGCGGCACAGCTTGGTGTAGTTGTGACGGTTGAACTTGGGCGCCAGCTTGCGGGCACGCGCCATGTACTCCTCGTAGAGCGCATTGGCGGCACCGGACGTTGCCTCGTACGGGCGACAGCGGTAGAGCATCTGCATCATCACGTCGCCAAAGAGCACCGCGTAGACTGCTTGCTTGAGCAGCGCCGGCGTAATCTTAAAGCCGGGGTTGTCCTCGCCGAGCGCCACGGCCGAAAGCGAGATCACCGGGATCTCGGGGTGGCCGCTCTCGCGCAGGGCCTTGCGGATGAGCGCGATGTAGTTAGTGGCACGGCAGCCGCCGCCGGTCTGGCTGATGACCACGGCCGTCTTGGACAGGTCGTACCGACCGCTCTCGATGGCCTCCATAATCTGGCCGGTCACCAAAATGGACGGATAGCAAATGTCATTGTTCACATAGCGCAGGCCGGCCTCGACGGCGTCGTGATCGGTCGAGGGCAGCAGCTCCAAGTTGTAGCCGGCACCGCGGAACACCTCTTTGACCAGGTCAAAGTGGATCGGCGCCATCTGCGGGCACAGAATGGTATAGCCCTCCTCGCGCATCTGCTCGGTAAAGGGCACCTTTGGCCACGCGGTCGATGCGCTCTCACGCTGCGCTTCGAACGTGTACTTGCGGCTCGCGAACGCGGGGGCATCCGTGGAGGGCGCCACCGGCGCGGCGTCACCCTGCTCGTAGGTCTCGCCCGCGGCCGTGGCCTCGGCCAAGCGCTCGGCCTCCTGGTCCTTAAGCGCGGCCATGAGCGAGCGAATGCGGATGCGCGCGGCGCCCAGGTTGGACACCTCGTCAATCTTGAGCACGGTGTAGATCTTGCCGCTGGCCTCCAGGATCTCCTGTACCTGATCGGTGGTCAGGGCGTCCAGGCCGCAGCCGAAGGAGTTGAGCTGGATCAGGTCCAGGTCGTTGCGCATCGTCACAAAACGGGCGACGGCGTACAGGCGGCTGTGGTACATCCACTGGTCGACGACGCGGATGGGACGCTCGGGCTTCACCAGATGCGCGAGCGAATCCTCGGTAAAGACCGCAAAGCCAAAGCTCGAGATAAGCTCGGGCAGGGCGTGGTTGATCTCGGGGTCGTTATGGTAGGGGCGGCCGGCGAGCACGATGCCGTGACCGCCGTGGTCCTCGACCCACTTAAGAGCCTCCTCGCCCATAGTCTGGATGTCCTCGTGGAAACGCGCATCGGCCTCAAAGGCAGCGTTGACGGCGGCATCGACCTCGGAGCGCGTGATCTTGGGTCCACGCACGCGACCGCGACCGGCTTGCGCGTCAGCCACGCGGTCAACGGCGAGCACCTGGTACAGACGGCGCTTGAGCTCGGTCTTGTCGTGATAGGGCACAAACGGGTACAGGAACTCGATGTTCTGCTCGCGGATCTCGTCGATGTTGAGTGCCAACGCCGTGGGGTAGCTCATGACGATGGGGCAGTTATAGCAGTTGCCGGCGGTCGGATCCTCCTTGCGCTCCCAGCGCACGCACGGCATCCAGATAAAGTCGACATCGCGGTCGATGAGGTTCATCACGTGGCCGTGGCTCATCTTTGCCGGATAGCACACGCTCTCGGACGGCATGGACTCGATGCCCGCCTGGTAGGTCTTCTTGCTTGACTGGTCGGACAGCTGCACGCTAAAGCCCAGGCGCGTAAAGAACGCGTGCCAGAAGGGGTAGTTCTCGTACATGTTGAGTGCGCGCGGGATGCCGACGGTGCCGCGCGGGGCCTCGTCGGGGCTCAGCACCTCGCGGTTAAACAGCAACTCGTTTTTCTTTTTGAAGAGGTTGGGGGCCTCGGTCTTCTGCTTTTTGTGGCCGGCGCCCTTCTCGCAGCGGTTGCCGGTAATGAAGCGCCTGCCGCCGCCAAAGTCGTTGACGGTAAGCTGGCAGTTGTTGGAGCAACGGCCGCAGCGGACATGCTTTTGAGTCACGGTGAGGTGCGCGATGTCCTCGGCCGAAAGGATGGTCGAGGTGCCGTCGGCGCCGGCGCGATCGCGGGCGAGCAGGGCAGCGCCATAGGCGCCCATGCAGCCGGCGATGTCGGGACGCACGGCATGAACGCCGGTGAGCTGCTCAAACGCGCGCAGCGTGGCATCGGACATAAAGGTGCCGCCCTGGACGATCACCTGGCTGCCGATCTCCTTGGGGTCGCGCAGCTTAATGACCTTGAACAGGGCATTCTTGATGACGGAATAGGACAGGCCGGCCGCGATGTCGCCCACCGTGGCGCCCTCCTTTTGCGCCTGCTTGACGCGCGAGTTCATAAAGACCGTGCAGCGGCTGCCCAGGTCGACCGGGGCCTTAGCATGGATGGCGGCATCGGCGAACGCGCGCACGTCCATGTTCATAGAGACGGCGAAGCTCTCGATAAAGCTACCGCAACCCGACGAACAGGCCTCGTTGAGCATGATGTGCTCGATGACGCCGTCCTTGACGCGCAGGCACTTCATGTCCTGGCCGCCAATGTCCAGAATAAACTCGACGCCGGGCAGGAATGCCTTGGCGCCGCGCAGGTGTGCAACGGTCTCGATCTCGCCGGAATCGGCCTTGAGGGCCTCGATGAGCAGTGCCTCGCCGTAGCCCGTGGTAGTCACGTGGCCGATAGTGCAGCCGGCGGGGATGTGGTTGTAGAAATCGGCCATGATGACCTTGGCCGTGCCCAGGATGTCGCCGTTGTTGTTGCCGTACCAGGTGTGCAGCAGCTGGCCGTCCTCGCCCACGAGCGCGGCCTTCATGGTGGTGGAGCCGGCGTCGATGCCGATGAACACGCGGCCGGTGTAGCCGTCGAGCTTGCCCTTGGGGACGACTTCCTGGTCGTGGCGGGTCTTGAACTCGGCAAAGTCCTCGCCGTTGGCAAAGAGCGGATCCAGACGCTCGACCTCGGCACCCTGCGTGTCACCCAGGCTGTCGATAGCCTCGATGAGCTGCGGGAACGTGCTGAGCTTGTTGGACTCGTGCGCCATGGCGGCGCCGCTCGCCACAAACAGGTGAGCGTTTTGGGGCACGATACGGTGCTCCTCGTCCAGGTTGAGCGTGAGGTAGAAGCGGTGGCGCAGCTCGGAGAGGTACTGCAGCGGGCCGCCCAGGAAGGCGACGTTGCCGCGGATGGGACGGCCGCATGCCAGGCCCGAGATGGTCTGGGTCACGACGGCCTGGAAGATGGAGGCAGCCACGTCCTCGGGGCGGGCGCCTTCGTTGAGCAGCGGCTGGACGTCGGTCTTGGCAAAGACGCCGCAGCGGCTGGCAATGGGATAGATGGTGGTGGCGTTGGCCGCGAGTTCGTTAAGGCCGCTAGCGTCGGTGTGCAGCAGAGTGGCCATCTGGTCGATGAAGGCGCCCGTGCCGCCGGCGCAGGTGCCGTTCATGCGCTGCTCGATGCCGTTGTCGAAGTAGATGATTTTGGCGTCCTCGCCGCCTAGCTCGATGGCAACATCGGTGGCCGGGATGAGGGTCTCGACGGCACGCTTGCTGGCGATGACCTCCTGAACAAACTCCAGGTCGAGCCACTGGGACAGCAGCAGGCCGCCCGAGCCGGTAATGGCGCAGGTCATCTGAGCCGTCGGCAGCACGGTCGCAGCACCCTCGAACAGATCGCGGGCACAAGCGCGGACGTCGGTGTGGTGGCGCTGGTACTTGGCGTAGACGATCTGGTTGTCGTCGTTGAGCACGGCGAGCTTAACGGTGGTGGAGCCCACGTCAATGCCCAGGTGCAGGTTGCCGCGGGCGTTCTCGGGGTTGAAGATCGCGCCTTCGGGGGCCTGGGAGGCGGTGGCGGCTACGGGCTCAGTGGCGGTAGCGAGCTCGCTAGCGGCGGGCGTCTCCCCTGCCGCGTTCTTGGCATCGGCAACTGCCTCAGCAACTTTCTCGGCAGCCGCGGCCGCAGCCTTCTGCGCGGCGTCCACCACGGTGGGCGCGGCCTCACGCGCGGCAGCGACCATACGGTCCTTGATGCCCTCGACGAGTTTGCTCATTGTCTCTCCTCTTAGTTGTTGGACTCGACGGCTGCGGTGGTGTCGGCCGCGTCCTCGAGCTGCAAGTTCAATAGCTTCATGCCGTATTCCGGCACGTTGATATCGATGGGTTGGCCATACAGGTCGCCGGGGCGCACAAAGGCGATAACCGTCATGATGCGCGCCATGGTCTCGGGCGATTCGGAAAGGTCACGCTCAAACCAACGTTGGATCATGCCGACCTCGGCACTCACGACATAGGTGACGTAGTAGTCAAAGAAGGTGCCCAGCGCCAAGCCCAAAATGCCCGTCTGTGCACGCGGCACCACGGCCTCGCGTGCGGTATCGATGATCTTTTTAATAAAGGCGGGGTCGCCGCCCGGGCCCAGCAGGGCCCCGATAAGGTCGCGATTAGCCGCAAGATAGCGAAGCAGCTCAACCGAACCGGGTGCCGGCTCGAGCTCGTCGATGTTGCGGTAAAGATCGGGTAATTGAGCTGCGGTGATAAGCTCCACCCGCTCGCGAATCTCGGCAAGCAGGCCGTCCTCGATCTGGCTGATAAAGTCGGGGATATCGCGGTAGTGCGAATAGAACGTGCGGCGCGTAAGGCCGGCACGCTCGGTGAGCGACGCGACGTTAATGCGCGAAAGGTCGCCGCTTTCGGCAAGCTCGCTGGCAAGTGCCTGGCGAAGGGCACGCTGCGAGCGAAGAGACCGGCGATCGCATTTCTCGAGCTGGGACAAGCGTCCTCCTTGTTACTCAGCCTGTGCGCTATTGCACAGTGCGAGTATTATTGCACACCGTGTGCATCAACACGTAAAGGCAATATTTGGGATGTGACAAAGGGGCTATCCCTTTGTCACATTATTCGATGACGGTGCGGGAGTTTTGCTTTCGCATGGTGGCGAGCATGTGTTTGGGGACGGCGTGGACCATGCAGCTACCGATAGTCGCGCTCGCGTCGGCCTTGGCCGCGTCACTGCCATTCTTGGTGGCATAGCTGTGACGGAAACGCTTGAGCATGGCGATGTCGTTGCCGCCGTCGCCGTAAACCGCGACCTCGTCCTCGGCAATACCGTAGTAGCCCGCCAGCCAGGCCACGCTCTCACCCTTGTTGCACGCCACGTCCGTGATCTCGAACATCACCGGATCGAACGGCGCGTTGACCACACGGTCCGAGCGCTCGGCCAAATACGCCTTAAGGTCGCGCTCCAGCTCGAGCGAGGTCACGCGGCAGTTGATTTTGCACACGTCATGACGCAGGATGTCACCGATCGACTGGTCGAAATACTGTTCCTCGTGATACCCGCCACGTGCACGCATGCCGCGCATCACGATGCGCTTGATAGGACTGTCCTTTTTAAAGCCCGCCTGGTGCATCTCGAACGAACCGCTCGAGAACATGCCGTCGGGCGTGGAGCAGTCGAAGCAAATGTCCGGGAACGCCTTGAGCAGCTCCTCGGTAACCTGCGGGTCGATGGTCCAGGTCTTGAGCACCTCACCATGGCTGTCGCGCACGATGGATCCGTTGGAGCAGCAGGCGTCGAGTGCCAGACCTGTGAAGCCATGCTCGCCGATCGGCAGCGTCGAGCGTCCGGTCGCGGGAACCACATGCAGCCCGGCTTCGGTCAGCTCGCGAATGGCGCGGCGGATGGTTCCGTCGGCCTCGTGTAGGGCATTCAGCAGCGTTCCGTCTAAGTCACTCGCAAACATCTTGATCATGGGCATGCCTCTCCTTCGTCTGCACGATATTGTAGACGAGAACGGGCGCGCCCCAAGAGAGGCACGCCCGTCAGGCGAAAGATTGTCCTACACCGCGGCGGGGCCATGTTCGCCGGTGCGGATGCGGATAACCTCCTCGGCCGGCTCGACCCAAATCTTGCCGCCTCCAACGGCACCGCAATCTTGGAAACGGCGCGGCAACGGGCGCGAAACCAACGGGAAATACGCGAGCAAGGAAGCCGCGAGCGCGCCCGTCCCGGCTAGCGCCGGAACAGCTCGCGGGCTCGGTCGCGGAGGTCGGTAGCTCGGATGACGCCCTCGTAGCGGTTGATACGCAAGCGCGGGAAGGCATTGAAGAAGCGCAGGTCGCGGCGGCTGAGTGACACGCTCGGCACCGGACGGCTTATGCCCTTGCCGGCAAGGCGACGACTGAGCGACGGACGCGGCATGCTCGGTGCGGCATCGGCCACGCGGCGGGCGGCAAGCGCCAGGCCGCGAGCACCATCCGAGATAAACGTCGGCATCGAAGCCTTCTCGCGCAGGGCATCGAGCGCCGCGTCGCCCAGCTCGACCAGCCACGCGTTAACGGCACGGCCGCGGATGTGCGTCTGCGCCACCGAGTCGATCGCCGAATCGGGAATACGTTCGAGCATGGAGTCGGACGCATCGGCAAGCGACTCATTGATGCGGTCGGCAAGGTCGGCCCGGACGCGCTCCAGCTGATCGGACAGACGCCGCCAGCTCGCCAACGAGCACAACGCGTCGACCATCATCGCGACCGCGACGATAAAGGCGGACAGCCGCACAATCAGCACCGGCAGATGGCCAAGCAGCCCCAGCAATGCCGGCTCCACTAAACGGCAAATACACAACGCACCCAAGCCAAACGCGCAGGCCCAGTACAGGCAAATGCGTCCGTGCAAGTTAAACGGCAGGTGCGAGTAATCCCAAAAGCGAGCGCCCGTTGTTTTTTCCAACAGTACGCCTACGCTGTACTCAATCACGCTGCATACGAGCGCTGCAGCGACAAACTGGCTTGAGGCATCCGGAATCCCGCGCAACAGCAGCCAGCAGGCAATGCCGCCCACACCATAGATAGGACAACACGGCCCCAGCAAAAAGCCGCTGTTGGCAAATCGTCCGTGATTGAGCATGGCGCAGACCGTCGACTCCCACGCCCAGCCGCAAAACCCGTAAAAGGCAAACGAGAGCACCAGTGCCGAAAGCGGGCAGACGGCAAGCGTCGCGCCGCCAAACGCCATATCAATCGCGGTCCCCACCGTCTACCCTCTCCTCTTTTCGCTCGATTCGCCACTCACGCCATCGTCTGCCTCGTCCTTGCGCGGCAGACGGCCGGCGATCGTCTCGCGCAGAGCGCACCATTTATCCGCCAGGCACACAATCCATGCCTCACGACACGTCGGCGGCACCGGCACCAGCGGAAACATATGGCGCACGATAATATTCCGCTCGCGCGGCGTCAGATCAAAATCTTCCTCCGCACGCGCCAGGGCAAAAAATGGATGCCGAAATCCGTGCAGTCGATGGCTTGGGTCGGGATCGTGCCAGTCATAGAGAAAGTAATCGTGCAGTAGGGCCCCGCGCAACAACGAGGCGCGGTCGACCGAGACACCGACGCGGCCCAGGCGCTCGGCAAAGGACAGACTTGCCCGCGCCACCGAGGTCACATGCGCATACACCGTCACGTCGCCATGCTGGATAAACTCGCGCGTCAGGTCCAAGCGGCCCGCCTGGGCGAGCTGGCGGGCGGCATCGTCGACCTCGTGCGCGATTTTCTCGGCACGAACGGCATCGGACATGCTGCCTCCTTCCAGCGGCTCACGGCGGCAAGCCACGGCCTGCACGTATTGAAAAAATCATCATCGAATCTATCAGTATGGCATCGGACAAAACGTTTTGCCCCACCAGTTGGCGAATTACCGCGCCGCCGTCACATATCAAACGCCAAAATGTGCGAGACTGTCTTGTGCAATTGTGTCGGCCGAGGGAGCGCCGGCACTCGATTCGCATGGAGTAACCCACAACGATGCTGCTTACGCAAACGACAACGCCCGAGGACGTCAAGGCTCTTAATCGTGCCGAGCTCCCGCAGCTCTGCGACGAGATTCGCCACGCCATCCTCGAAAGCTCCGCCGCCGTCGGCGGGCACGTTGCCCCCAACCTGGGCGTCGTTGAGCTTACGGTCGCGCTCCATCGCGTGTTTAACTCCCCTATCGACAAGATTCTCTTTGACGTTTCGCACCAGACCTACGCCCACAAGGCGCTGACTGGGCGCGCGTACACTTATATCGATCCGAAGCGCTTTGGCGAGGCCTCTGGCTTTGCCAATCCCGACGAGTCCGAGCACGACCTGTTCGCCATGGGCCATACCTCCACGTCGGTGAGCCTGGGCTGCGGCTTGGCACACGCCCGCGATCTGGCGGGCGACAGCTACAACGTCATCACCATCATTGGCGACGGCTCGCTTTCGGGCGGCTTGGCGTTTGAGGGCTTCAACAATGCCGCCGAACTCGACAGCAACCTGATCATCATCGTCAACGATAACGACCAGTCCATCGCCGAGAACCACGGTGGCCTCTATCGCAATCTGGCCGAGCTGCGCGCCAGCAACGGCGCCTGTGAGCGCAACATTTTCCGCGCGATGGGGCTCGACTACCGCTATCTGGACGCCGGTAACGATGTGTTGGCCCTGGTCGACGCGCTGCAGGAACTGCGCAATATCGATCATCCCATCGTGCTGCACGTCTCGACCGCCAAGGGCAAGGGCTTTGAGCCGGCCCAGAGCGACCCCGAACACTGGCATCACGTGGGTCCGTTTGACATGGCGACTGGGCGCAAGCTTTGCCCGGGCCATCCGAGCGAGCCCACGCCGCGCACCTATGCCGACATTACGGGCGAGGCGCTCAGCGCCGCCATCGAGCACGATCCGCAGGTCGTGGGCATCACGGCCGCCACGCCCTACATTATGGGCTTTACACCCGAGCTTCGCGCTGCCGCCGGCAAACAGTTCGTCGATGTGGGCATTGCCGAGGAGCACGCTGTGACCTTTGCCACCGCGCTTGCTCGCTCGGACGCCAAGCCAGTCTTTGGTGTGTACGGCACGTTTTTGCAGCGCGCCTACGACGAGCTGTGGCACGACCTGTGCCTCAACGACGCCCCGGCAACCATTTTGGTGTTTGGTGCGTCGATCTTTGGCACCACGTCCGAGACGCACCTTTCGTTCTTTGATATTTCCATGCTGGGCGGTCTTCCCAACATGCACTACTTGGCGCCGGCCTGCATGGAGGAATATCTGTCCATGCTGAGCTGGTCGCTCGACCACCGCGAGCATCCCGTGGCGATTCGTGTACCGGGCATCGGCCTGGTGAGCCGTCCCGGCCTTGCGCCTGCCGAAGACACCGACTACAGCACCGTTCGCTACAACGTGGTGCGCCAGGGTCGCGACGTAGCAGTGCTCGCGCTCGGCGATTTCTTTGAGCTGGGCGAGCGCGTGGCAAACCATCTGACCGCCGAGTACGGCATCGAGGCCACGCTCGTCAACCCGCGCTTTGCAACCGAGCTCGACCGCGAGTTCCTCGACAGCCTTGCCGCCGAGCATCGCGTTGTCGTCACCCTCGAGGACGGCATCTTGGACGGCGGCTGGGGCGAGCGCGTCGCGTGCTACTTGGCCTGCACGCCAGTGCGCACGCGCACCTTCGGCATCGCCAAGGGCTTCCCCGACCGCTACGACCCCAACGAGCTGCTCGCGCAGAACGGCATGACGGTCGAGAACATGGCCGCTGAAGCCGTAAGGCTACTCAACGAGTAAGAAAAACCTCCGCAAGGAAAGCACCCCTGCGGAGGTTTTTGCTTTCGCGACGCGATTATCTCGATCCGTAACATCTATGGCCCGAATTCTCGTCTAACTGTTACAGATCGAGACAAGACGTCTTAGTCCCTGACCTTTGTCTCAATCTGTAACAGATAGAGACCTTTTGACCGTCCAGATGTTACAGATTGAGACAAAGCAGCAAGGCTTGCCGCCGCACCGGCCAGAACCACCACGAAGGTGCCTGTCCCTTTTTGGTAGGTAGAATAACCCATAAGGTAAGTATGTTTCTGAGTTATTTCGTGTTGACCCATTTGAGCGGGATAGGGTATAACTCTACTCAACCGCTAGGGATTTTATTGAGAAAGGTGTTCTACCATGAGCAAGAACCTCTCCCAGCAGGTCGTTCTCGACCGCCGCGGCTTCGTTGCCGCCACCTTCGCAACCGTCGCCGGCCTTGGTCTTGCCGGCTGCTCTGACACCAGCGCCGAGGCCGACAAGGGTTCCGCCGCCGGTTCCTCCAAGAGCTCCGAGGATACCGAGGTTTCCGCCACGCTCGATGCCAAGGCATTCGACAAGCTCGTCAACGACGGCCCCAAGGCCGATGACGACGCCATCGCCGCCAGCACCTGGGCGACGGCCGTCAAGGACGCCGGCGTCTTTAAGATCGGTGGCGTTCAGACCTCCACGCTCTTCTCCCTCCTCAACGAGAAAGACGGTCAGACCCGCGGCTTCGATGCCGGTATCGCACAGCTCCTGTCCAACTACATTCTGGGCGAGAACAAGGTCGAGATTACCCAGGTGACCTCGGACACGCGCGAGTCTGTCCTGCAGAACGGCCAGGTCGACGCTGTCTTTGCCACCTACACCATCACTGACGAGCGCAAGAAACTCGTCTCTTTTGCCGGTCCCTACTACTACACCCAGCAGGCCATCCTGGTGCTCGCCGATAACGACGACATCAAGAGCGTCGACGACCTGGCCGACAAGAACGTCGCCGTCCAGTCCGGCTCCAACGGCCCCGCCATCCTGGAGGAGTTCGCCCCCAAGGCCAGCCAACAGGAGTTCAAGACCGACGAGGAGGCCCGCCAGGCACTCCAGCAGGGCCGCGTCGATGCCTACGTCATCGATAACAACATGCAGCAGAGCGCCTTGGTCCGCGAGCCCGGTAAGTACAAGATTGCTGGCAAGCCCTTCGGCAGCAAGGAGCCCTATGGCATCGGTCTGCCGCTCGATTCCGACGGCGTCGCCTTTGTCAACGACTTCCTTAAGAAGATCGAGGACGACGGCACCTGGACCGAGCTGTGGCAGATCTGCATCGGCGACCGTACGGGCGACACCAATGTTCCCGAGCTGCCCGAGATCGGCGCCTAGGCAGCGAGCCTGGTAACGGCCGCAACGAAACCATACGGAAACGCATGATGCGCTTTATTGCGGTAAACTGTTTCCTCACTGAGTTGTCGGGGCTTCCGTACACACGGGAGCCCCTTTCCTTATCGGCGGGAGGTCCGCATGAGTCTCTCCGAACTCTGGTCGCTCTATGGCCAGAACTATATCGACGCGCTGCTAGCAACCTGGGGCATGACGCTTGAGTCGTTTGCCATCGCCATGGTGCTGGCCGTCGCCGTCACCGTGATGCGCGTGTCGCCGCTCAAGCCGCTGCGCGTCTTTGGCGACCTGTATGTCCAGGTCTTCCGTAACATCCCCGGCATCGCGCTGCTCATTATCGTCGTCTATGCGCTGCCGCCGCTCAAGGTCGTCCTGCCCTACCGCACCTGCGTTATCGTCGCCACGGTCCTTTTGGGCTCGGCCTTTGGCTCCGAGAACTTTATGAGTGGCATCAACACCGTCGGCGTCGGCCAGGTGGAAGCCGCCCGCTCGCTCGGCATGAGCTTTAACCGTATCCTCGCCAAGATCGTGATTCCGCAGGCGCTGCGCTCGAGCGTGCTGCCCATGACCAACCTCTTTATCGCCGTCATGCTCACCACTGCGCTCGGCAGCCAGGTGCCGCTTAAGCCGCAAGAGCTCACCGGCGTGGTGAGCTATATCAACACGCGCTCGCTCGGCGGCGTCGCCGCGTTCTTTATCTCGGCGCTCGGCTACCTGGGCACAGCCTTCGTGGTGAGCCACATTGGCAACTATATCGATAAGAAGGTGAGGATCCTCCGATGAGCAAGCACTCCACCTCCGCGCTCACCATGCGCGATGCGCTCTACGAGGCTCCCGGCCCCAAGATGCGCGCCAAGATTCGCATCGGCACCGCCATCTCGCTTGTTGCTGTCGCCGCGCTCGCCATCCTGGTACTGCAGCGCTTCTATGTGACCGGCCAGCTTTCGGTCCACTATTGGTATTTCTTTACGCACCTCACCACCTGGAAGTTCCTGCTTGCCGGCTTTGAGGGCACTGTTAAAGTCGCACTCACCGCTGGCGCCATCGCACTGGTGCTGGGCTTAGCCCTTATGCTCGGCCGCACCAGCGACATTAAGCCGCTCCAACTGGTTTGCCGCGTGCTCACCGATTTCTTCCGCGGCGTACCGAGCCTGCTGTTCATCTACTTCTTCTTTTTGGTGCTGCCCCAGTACAAGATCGCGCTGCCATCTTTTTGGATGCTCACGCTTCCCGTCGCGCTCGCCGCAGCTGGCGTACTCGCCGAGATCTTTCGCGCTGGCGTCAACGCCGTGCCGCGCGGCCAGGTCGAAGCCGCCCAGGCACTCGGCCTCTCCAAAGCTAAAATCACCTTTAAAATCGTGTTGCCGCAGGCTATTCGGTTTATCATTCCGTCGTTGATTTCGCAGCTTGTGGTCGTAGTCAAAGACACCACCGTCGCCTACGTGGTGAGCTACCCCGACCTCATGCAAAACGCCCGCGTGCTCATTACCAACTACGACGCCCTCGTGTCGGTCTACCTGGTTATCGCGGTCATCTACATCCTCATCAACGTCGCGATCAACAAGGCCGCTGTCTACGTTTCGCACAAGACCGGCGCGACCATCATCCGCTAACGCTTTACCATTTCGAGTCATAAGGAGCCGAGCACCATGGCACAGAGCACCTCTTCCACCGGCAATCAGCCGCTGATCGAGCTCAGACACGTCGATAAGCACTACGGAGATCTGCACGTCCTCAACGACATCAATCTCTCAGTCGACCGCGGCGAGGTCGTCGTTGTGATCGGTCCTTCGGGCTCGGGCAAGTCGACCATGTGCCGCACCATCAACCGCCTGGAAACCATCGACTCGGGCGAGATCCTCATCGAGGGCGAGCCCCTACCGCAGGAAGGCAAGGACCTTGCCCGCATGCGTGCCGAGCTGGGCATGGTGTTTCAGCAGTTCAACCTGTTCGCACATATGACCGTCCTGCAGAACGTCATGCTGGGACCGGTCGATGTGCTGGGCGTCTCCAAGGACGAAGCCCGTGAGCGCGCCATGGACCTGCTGGGCCGCGTGGGCGTGGCCGAGCAGGCCGATAAGGTGCCCGCACAGCTCTCGGGCGGCCAGCAACAGCGCGTAGCCATCGCCCGCTCGCTTGCCATGCAACCCAAGGCCATGCTCTTTGACGAGCCCACGAGTGCCCTCGATCCCGAGATGATCAACGAGGTGCTCGAGGTCATGGTCCGTCTGGCCCAGCAGGGCATGACGATGATCGTCATCACGCACGAGATGAACTTTGCCCGCCGCGTAGCCGACCGCGTCGTGTTTATGGCCGACGGCCAGATCGTGGAAACCGGCACGCCCGACGAGTTCTTCGACCACCCCCAGACCAAGCGCGCCCAGGACTTCCTCAACTCCATCAAGGGCCACTAACCCAATTGCCACGCGGGCAAATTCATCAGTAACGTTTGCCCCGCGCCACCCATGCACCATGTCCACCCGGATTCGAAAGCAACACCTATGATCGGAACCCATACCTCCTCGTCCTATACCCCGCACGTCGACGTTGCCCCCGTCGACCGTCCACTCATCCTGGTGGCGCCGCGTTGGGAAGGGGCAAAGCCGTTTTTAAGCGAAACGCTCTCCCCCAACGAAGAAATCGCAAGTGTCTTTGTCGATGCCATCCTTGCCGCCGGCGGCCTGCCGCTGCAGATGTCCATCACCGAGGACATTGAGGTCATCCGTCATTACGTCGATATCGCCGACGGCATCGCCATTCCCGGTGGCCCGGATGTCAATCCCAAACGTTGGGGCGATGATCGACCCTACGACCCCACCCTCTGCTGCGAGATCCGTGATAGTTTTGAGTTCAAGCTGGTCGACGAGGTGCTCCGCGCCAAAAAGCCGCTCTTTACCACCTGCCGCGGCACGCAGCTGCTCAACGTCGCCACCGGCGGCACCCTGTGCATGGACGTGCCGAGCCTGGGCGCTCGCGAGGGCCGCACGCAGTGGCGCCATACCCACGTGCTCAACGACCCTGTGCATCCCGTCGAGGTCGTGCCGGGCTCGCTGCTGGAGCGCGCGGTTGGCGGGCACAGGCTGATCCAGACCAACTCGGCACATCACTGCTGCGTCGATCGTCTGGGTAAAAGCACGCGCTTGGTCGCCAAGGCAACCGACGGCGTTCCCGAGTGCATCGAAGTCGAAGGCCAGCCGTTCTGCCTGGGCGTGCAATGGCACCCTGAGTATACGTGGAAGACGCTCGAGACCGACTTTAACCTGTGGAAGTCGTTTGTCGAGGCGGCGGCAAAGGTTAAGCAGGCACGCTAGCTCGCAAGCCACACAAGTTAAAGCCTCCTAAGCCAGCGGGGGGCGGACACCAGCCACGGTGCCCGCCCCCCCTGTATTTGGTATGCTCGGTATGTTTATCCCTCACAAGCAATCAAAGAAATCTCGACCGCAATCGGTCGACGGTAAAGCAAATGGCAAAAACGCTTGCTACGTTTATTAGGCAGTCAATTAGAATCGAAATGCATTGACTATTCCCCAACGGGGTCACGCCACAAATCCACATGAGCATCGAGGCTGGAAGCGGAAGCATGGAATTGGCCCCGATCTGTATGTAGATCGCTACAACGTTGACAAGCAACAGCATGCCAATCGGACCGAAGCCGGACCCAAAATAGGAAACAGCGATCACGCAAGAGACCACGTATGCAAGGCAGGCAGCGGCAGCAAGAACAAGTCGATAGCAAAATACATGCAGGTTGAAATACTGCTGAGCATCCAGAACGATTGCGCAGTTAAGACAGTACAAAACGACACTCGACAGGATAAACGCGACCAAAAGGGCGAGGGATGACAATATCGCCCGCGCAACGATAGCGCACACACGCTTCCCTCCCCGAGCCTCCGACAACCCCCACGGTTCCTCAATAAAGCCCGAACTGACAAAGCGCGGCACAATGCAAGCCGCGATGAACGGAAAGAACAATGCATGAGCCAACGGGGCTACGTTGAACAGCAGACCGCGAAAAACCTCTGCATTACCAAATAGAAGGACATCCTCTGCCGACAGCAGAAGCGTCGGGTCTGGGAAAAAGCCCAAGAAACTGTTCTCACGGAGGCTACAGAACCACATCGGGAAAGAATTAAGCTGCAATACCACCATGCACGCATAAATTACCAGGATTAAAGCGTACATCCATTTGCTCACATGCTTCAATTCTGACTGGAGGAGTCTTTTAATCTGACGAGCCATTGAGCACACCCCCAGCGCGAAAGCTCAAGAGAGCGTAAATCAATACCGATAGACAGCTGGCTGCCACGCCATATCCCAGAAGCGTCAGCTGCCCCATATCGCTATACCCAAGGGCACATCCGACTCCAAGGTACGGCCCCGGAAGAAAGAAGATCCATCGCAAGGACGGTATGGGTGTCTGAAGGTAAGTTCCGTAGAGCGTCAAGCTCATGACAAATCCGATTATTACCACAGCCCCGCTCAATACGGCGCTGCCTGTAATCCGATAGATGGTCACCGTCTCCAACGCAATCGATATCACCAATACGGCGTTAATCATCATCGCGGGCAAAAATGCAGCCAGCATGCTATACGCATAGTTTTGCCCTCCACGTGTTATCGCTATTGCAAACAGAAGAAGGCAAAGCGCACTATATGCTGCGCCGATTATTAAAGCAGACGAAAGTACATGTGCCAGAGCCCCGTTAAAGCAGGCAAGACCTCTTGCTGAAGAAATTCGGTATCCCTCTTCATAGCCGCGCTCCTGTAAAATCGCCAGGCAAACGATGAGCGGAACGAACAGAGAGGTGCCGGCAAAAGCACTGCGCACAAGGGACTCATCGGGTGCAGAAGGATCGATTACATTCCAGCAGAAGCCAATATCCTCCCCAAAAACGCTATTGCCAAAGGCGAGCAACGTTGTTCCGTTTTTTAGAAAGATGCCGAAGAGAAGGCCGAACGCCAGCATAAGCGCAAGACCAAACTTCGCCGGAAACATCCTGTGCAAACGCATCATATCTGCCTTTATGGGATGAATCGCCCGCTTCATAGCGAGACCGCCTTCATCAAGCGCCTGTAATACTCTTTTAGGGACGACGCCTCATCCCTTATGACGTCCATCGGTTCCTTTTTCAGCAGTTCGCCGTCATGAATAAACACGCAACTTGTTGCAACTGATGCCAACTCATCCAAATCATGGCTAGAGATGAGCATGGTCTTACCCTGTTCTCGATTCAATCGACCGATAAGGGCCCATATACTCTCGATGCCCAGCGGGTCCAACCCGTTTGCTGGCTCATCAAAAATAAGCAGATCAGTGTCACCCAACAAAGCCGTAGCTATATCCAGCCGCCGTTTCATTCCCAGAGAAAAACTGCTCACGCTCTTTTTCTCTTCGACGTCCAGCCCGACTAGGCTCAAAACGCGAGGAATCTCACGATTCGCATCAAGCCCCCATTCCAAACATCGGATTTGGAGATTCTCAACCGCACTGAGGGATTGGTATGCTCCGCTGGAATCTGGCACATAGCCGACACGCGTCCGCATCAAGCCAAGCTCTCTTTTTGATTTGCCTCCAAAGAGCTCCACGCTCCCCGACGATGGCTCACAGAGGCCCAGCACTATTTTAATAAGCGTGCTTTTACCCGCCCCGTTTGCACCAACAAGGGCACAGAGCTCAGACTGATGCACCTCGAAGGAAACGTCATGCAAAACGTGCCGTTTCCCGTAGCGTTTTGAAACTTTTGATAGCTTTATCGCTGATGCGTTCATTGGACCCCCGTTCTGCTTGATAGAAAAATCGCTCATATCGTTCCTTCTTTCCTTTATTGTTATCCATTGCTGTTATTGTTTTTCGATAACTCATATTTGTCAAGATAATCTAAAAGAAGGGACCCGTGTTAGACACGGGTCCCTTCACGCTGATACTTCGTTTTAGTTGTTCGCCTTAAGCTACTCGTCACTCAAATCGACAGCAAAGACTGATGTCGGAAGCGACGCCTCATTGCCTCCGCCGTCCCGCATCTGTCTCACGACATTTTTTGCGCGCTCGACAATAAGCTCCTCAAGCTCTTTCTCGCTCACGCGCTGAATAATATCTCCCGGTTGACAATCAAGTTCATCACAGATATCGAGCAGCGTCTTAAGGCGAATAGCTTTTATTTTTCCGTTTCTAAGCTTTGAAATATTAGCCGGAGTATGCCCCGTCGCCCGAATCAGATCAGCGCTGGTCTTTCCGGTCTTAAGCAGCTGCGTCTCAAGCTCGATGATGAGATAGCTCATGCTTCCTCCTACACAAGCTCGTCAGACTGCTCTTGGAGCAGCGAGGCATAACTCCAGATCGCCGAGATAAACAAGCAGACAACTGCGCCGATAAACGACCCCGCATCAAAGGTAGCGCCTTGGCAAATCTCAATAACGAAGGAATGAGGCACGATGTAAAGCTCCAGTCCGCCAATGGTGAGATTGACCGATCCATAGGCACCAACAAACGAAACCGCAGCGTTAACAGCAAAGGCAAGTGCAAGAACACGGATAAGCCGCACATGTGCCCTGGTAAAGGGCGAGACGCCCCGCGAGATATTACGGCTGATCCCACACAGAACGACAAGCGAAATACCCACGACGAGTGCCAGGCACAGTCCGCTTGGGATAACGATGCACCCGCCATTGAGAAGCGTCACGACGCCGAAAGAATCGACAGAAGCAACGTTTGCAACCACATACCAGATCACGTAAACAACCAACGCGGCAAAAGCGACGAGCATTCCCGCAAAAACGACCGCCATGCAAAATCCAAGCTTCCTGATATTTTCGCCCGCTTTGGCCATACGCTGAACGCTGTTAGACATACACTCACCCTCATCGACTCTATCGTTATTCGAACAGTTTATCGAACAACGATATTGATTGCATGCGGAAAGCCCCGCCAGTGCGCATAGCCCATTCACTAATCAGAAGGGGTGAGAGTGGATTTTTGGACACGTATCGAACGAGAGTGGATAATCTCCCACTTCGAGGCCACCACCGGGCCTAAAACGGGAGATTATCCACTCTCATAGTCATCAAGGCTCGCAAGCTCTTATTCGGCCGCCTCGCGCAGGGCCGACATCGTAGCCGCATATTGCTGCTGCAACGCATGCATTCCCTCGCGAGCGCCGTCAACGGCATCGGCGCCGCGCAGCGCTTCGGTCACCACGACCGCCGGCTCGTACAGATTATCGAATCCCAGGTTCTGGCTCACGCCCTTGAGCGTGTGCGCTGCCATAAACGCACCTTCGGCGTCTCCCGCCGCCATGGCAGCCTCCAGCTTGTCCATGCTCTCGTCATCCAAAAACTTGAGGGCAAAGCGGGCAAGCATTTCCTCGCCCATCAGCCGAGCGCACGCGTCATCATAATTAGCGCCGATCTTCTCATATGCCTCACGCATGGAAATCATGGGTTAAAAACTCCTTTGGTCAAACTAAATCGTGGGAAACGCGACGACGTCAGCGGGGCGTGCCAACGTCTCGGCAATTTGGTCCTGCACCTCGAGCAGGCAATCGAGCAGCAACGGGTTAAAGGTACCGCACTTACCGTCCAGGATCATCTGGATAGCCTCCTTGTGCGGGATAGCGTCCTTGTACACGCGCACGCTCGTCAGCGCATCATACACGTCGGCCACCGAGACCACCTGCGCGGCAATGGGAATCTCGTCGCCCTTAAGGCCATCGGGATAACCCTTGCCGTCCCAGCGCTCGTGATGCCAACGCGCAATCTGGTACGCATATTCCATAAGCGCATTGCCGACGTGATGGCGGCCCAGCTCAAGCAACATGTCGGCGCCCATCGTGGTATGCGTCTTCATAATCTCGAACTCCTCGGGCGTAAGGCGCCCGGGCTTGTTGAGAATCGCATCGTCAATCGACATCTTGCCGATATCGTGCAGCGCCGAAGCCAGGGCAATCGTGGAGCGTTCCTCATTGTCGAGGGAAATGGTGTCGCTACGCTGGACCAGACAGCCAAGCAGCAGCTCGGTCAGCTTTTCGATGTTCGTAACGTGCCTGCCGCTCTCGCCGTTGCGAAGCTCCATGACGCCGGCCATGATGTCGATGAGCATGCGACTGTTCTTGACGCGCTCGTTGTACTGCTGAGACAGCAGGCTCGTCAGGCGGCGCTGCTTGGCGTATAGGCGGATGGTGTTGCTTACACGGCGGCGCACGACACGGGAGTCAAACGGGCGGTTGATATAGTCCGAGGCGCCCAGCTCGTATGCACGCAGAACCACATCGTCGGATTCTTCGCTCGAAATCATGATGACAGGCAGATTGTCAACAACCGATCGGCGCGACAGATCGGCCAGCACCTCAAAGCCGCTCACGCCCGGCATGACAATGTCCAGCAGCACGAGCGACAACTCATCGCCATAGCGGTCGACCATATCGAGCGCCGTACGACCGTTGTCGGCCTCCAGGATGCAATACTCGTCCTTGAGCATCTCGTTGAGAATGGCTCGGTTCATCTCGGAGTCATCAACAATAAGCACCAAAGGCTTTTCGCTTTGGAAGGCCTCGATGGAATCGGCATCGGTCACGACCGTACCGGCTTTTGCCTTAGCGCGGCTCAATAACTGGACAGCGCGGCCAACGCCCTCATCGACCGTCTCGCCATGAATGCGAACGCCACCAACACATGCCGTCAAGCTCACGTACTCATGGCCCGGAACAATCGTGGAACGAACGGCATCGGACACCTGATGCAGGCGACGGGTGAAGTCATCGGAGGGAATATTGGGCATGACGACCACAAACTTGTCGCAGCCATAGCGTACGAGCTCGTCAGTCGAACGAATTCCGCTGCGTATGGCCGTCGCCACAGCACCGAGCGCAAGGTCGCCGGCATGATGGCCACACGTATCGTTGAAGACCTTAAAATCATCAAGGTCGATCACCGCCACGCCAGCCTTCATGCGAGCGCTACGGAGCTTTTCTTCGTAATATCGGCGATTGCGCACGCTCGTCAGCACATCGGTGTAGACAAGGTCCTCTTCTGCAGCCTCCCGCTCATCAATCGGACGCACCATCAGCAAGACGCGAGGCTCGCCCTCGACCTTCAGAGGGCGTAGGCGAGCGCGGTACTCAGCACCATCGTTGAGCAGTTGCTCCGACACCTCATCGGAGTCTGCCAAAGCCTCAAGACTCGACTGACGCAGACAAGGGCAGCGATCGCCGGCGAGCAGGCAGTTAGGCTCGCTCTTAATCTGATCGGCCGACAGCAAACGTACCACGGGGTAGGTCTTCGCGACGCGGGCGACCTCAGCGGCAGCCTCCTCGTCGGTTAGATTGACCTCGTGATTGTTGAGCATATGGGGCCCTTTCTATCGTTACGCACGGCAACGGTGCATATCAATTGGTACAAGGGTAACATCTAACAGCTGAAGGCAAACGCGCGATTATCGTTACATTTTTCTGACCTGGCAAGCGGCGGTAATGGAGCCGCGGGCGCGCGGTTATGAGCGCATTCGTTAACAATGACGAAACGCTAACAGCCCCTCTCCCCGCAGGTCATCGAGCGCGCTAACGCTCCAAGACATCGCGAACGGCGTTTGCCGCCGTAACGGGGCGATCGCGCAGACCGTTATGCGCGCCCGGGATCGTCACGAGGGGGCAATCGAGATATTCGGCAGCCGCTCGCGTGCCAGCCTCGCGGGGCGTACCGACCGAGAGCTCGCCGAGAAGCACAGCAGCAACGGACTTCGATGCGCGGACACTATCCCAATTGGGAACGTAAGTCATATTTGTTCCGTATTCATTGGCCATGAAGCAACGACCATTGCGCAGGGCATGTTTGGCTTCCGCTTCGGTCGTCCCAGGAGCCTCGGGATCCAAGTCGCCGAGGGCTCCCAAGAAAAGCCGGAGCGCCCTTGAAACCTTTCCAGCCGCAATCATATCGAGCAAAACCGGAGCTGCGCCCATGCCGACGCCTTCGGCCGACACAGCCGGCTCATGCAGAATCGCACGGGCGATGAGATGGAGTTCGGTGCGAAGAAGCTCCAGCGCCACCAACGTACCGGCGCTGTGCGCAAGCACATTTGTCGGAGCGCCAACGTGTTCGATCACGGCCTGCAGATCGGCGGCCTGAGTGGAAAGATCATAGCTGCCGTCTGCCGCTTCGCTGCTGCCGCCGCAGCCGCGGCGGTCGTAGGCAATTACGCGGTAGTTGCGACTGAGCTCACAAGCGATGCCATCGAAAAATGTGCCGTCGACACAAGCGCCGTGCACGCACACCAAGGCAGGAGTATCAGGCAACACATCCGGGCCGGCATATTCGCGACAGGCAATCGTGGTGCCCGCATTCTCGACCGTAAAATCCATGTTGTGCCCCCATCATCAACGCCCATCCAGTTGCACGTCAGTACGGTTGGATGGACCCGCATTGCCTTATGCCTTGTTAACAAATTAACTGTACCCGAGCCGAGGCTTTTCATGGCGCAGCATAATGAGCGACGTGAAAAAACGAAACTTGTAAAGCAAGAGCCCGCACCTTGTTTTGGAGCCGATGCTATGCTTAGGCACAATTGTCTTGAGGAGCATATGCCTATGTCTACGTTTTTGAATGCCAGCCCCATCTTTGGGCCCGTTCGCAGCCGTCGCCTTGGTCTCTCGCTCGGCGTCAACATGATGCCGGCCAGCGGCAAAATCTGCACGTTCGACTGCATTTACTGCGAAAACGGCCTCAACGCCGAGCGCCCCTGTCATGAGCCGTACAACACAGCTGCCGTGGTACTCGACGCGCTCGAGGTAAAGCTGCGCGAGATGGCAGCCGAGGGCGAGCTCCCCGATGTGATCACCTTCGCAGGCAACGGCGAGCCCACTGCCGCACCGGAGTTTCCGCAGGCCATCGCCGGCGCCGTCGCGTTGCGCGACGAGCTTGCCCCAAACTCCAAGATCGCCGTGCTCTCCAACGGTACGCGCGCCGACCGCCCCCAGGTGCACGACGCGCTCATGATGGTCGACGACAACATCCTCAAGCTCGATACCGTCGACCCGGCGTTTATCCAGCTGCTCGACCAGCCCGTTGGCCCCTACGACGTCGAGCACCAGATCGAGACGTTCGCGAGCTTTAACGGTCATGTCATTATCCAGACGATCTTTTTGACCGGTGAGTATCAGGGCAAGCCCATCGACAACACCGGCGAGGAGTACGTTGCCCCCTGGCTCGTGGCGCTCGAGCGCATTCGCCCACAAGAAGCAACCATCTACACGGTAGCGCGCGAGACACCGGTCGCCGGCCTTGCCAAAGCAGCGCCCGAGGCGCTCGACACGATCGCTGCACGTGTGCGCGCCCTCGGCATTCCCTGCCAAGTGAGCTACTAGCAAAACCACGCAGCAGCCAGTGTCAGCCATCCCGCTCCATCAGTTGCGGTGATATAGTTCCTATTTATGCTGTTAAACCGCTTAAATCGGAACTATATCACCGCAACTTTAATGGACGCGTGGGTGGGCTATACTAGCTGCGGATGAAAGGAAGTTAGCCATGTTTGACAACGGACCCGTGCCCGGTCGCAACGACGCTTGCTGGTGCGGCAGCGGCAAAAAATATAAGAAATGCCATAGCGCCTTCGACGAGCGCCTCGAGCGCTTGTGGGAAGAGGGCTGGGAGGTTCTGCCCCGCACGCTCTACAAGACGCCCGCCGATATCGAGGGCATCAAGCGCTCGGCAGCCATCAACGTGGGCGTGCTCGATTATGTGGGCGAGCATATCTCCGCGGGCATGACCACCAACCAGATCGACCAGATGATCTACGACTACACCGTCGAGCACGGTGGCACGCCGGCCGACCTCAACTACAAGGGCTATCCCAAGAGTGTGTGCACCTCGATCAACGATGTGGTCTGCCACGGTATCCCCTGCGACACGGACGTGCTGCACGAGGGCGACATCATCAACGTCGACTGCTCCACGATTCTTGACGGCTACTTTAGCGACTCGAGCCGCATGTTCTGCATCGGCGAGGTCTCTGCCGAGCGCCAGCACCTGGTCGAGGTCACCCGTGCCAGCGTGGAGGCGGGTCTGGCCGCCGTCAAGCCGTGGCTGCCGCTGTCCGTGATGGCCGAGGCCGTGCAAAAGACGGTCGAGGACGCCGGCTTTAGCGTGGTGCGCGAGTACGGCGGGCACGGCATTGGCAAAGAGTTCCACGAGGACCCATTTGTGGGCTTTACCACCGAGGCGCCCGATGTGGACACCATCATGGCTCCGGGCATGGTCTTTACCATCGAGCCCATGGTCAACGCCGGAGCGCCCGACATCAAGATTAGCAAGGGCGACGGCTGGTGCGTGCGCACCAAGGACGGTAGCGATTCGGCTCAGTGCGAGGTGCAGCTCGTGGTGACCGAGGACGGTTACGAGCTGCTGAGCTGGTAGCCGTGGATGCGCCGGGCTTCGCGATAGATATGTTAACCATCGCGAAGCTCGGCATTTTTATAGCGTTTTGCCTGATAAAACCTGCCAAAATAAACCTGTCCCTTTTTGGCAGGTCGAGCGGAGAGGACTGCTTGTGAACATCCTGGTTTTGTTGCCCGTCAATGACCGCCATCATGCGATCCTCGAGTCGAGCGCTCCAGGCGAGGACTTTATCTACACGAGCGCCGACGCCGCCACGCGCAAGCAGGTCGCCGATGCCGACGTGATCCTGGGCAACATCGACCCTGGCATGCTCACGGCATGCGACCATCTCCAGCTGTTGCAATTGCAGACCGCCGGCTATGACGACTACCTTGCCGCCGGCACTGTGCCGGCCGACGCCAAATTGTCTTGCTCGGTGGGCGCCTACGGCCAGGCCGTAAGCGAGCACATGTTTGCCATGGTGCTGTCTATGATGAAGCGCCTGCCCGGCTATCACGACTTGCAGCGCGAGCATCGCTGGGAGGATTTGGGCCCGGTCACCTCGCTCAAAAACGCCAACGTGCTGGTGCTGGGCGCGGGCGATATCGGCGGCCACTTCGCCACGCTCTGCCGCAGCATGGGCGCGCACGTCCGCGGCATCAAGCGCCATCCGCTCGTCTACCCCATTGTATTTGAGGACATGGACGGCATGGATGCCCTGTCTGAGCGCCTGGCCGAGGCCGATGTCGTCGCATCCTTTATGCCGAGCACGCCCGAGACCCGCGGTCTGGCGAATGCCAAGTTCTTCGCCGCGATGAAGCCGGGCGCCTTCTTTGCCAACGGCGGCCGCGGCGATCTTGTGGTCGCCGACGACTTGGTTGTCGCTCTGGAGTCGGGACATCTCGCCGGTGCCGCGGTCGACGTCACCGACCCCGAGCCGCTGCCTGAGACAAGCCCGCTGTGGGATGCGCCCAACATGCTCATCACGCCGCACGTCTCCGGTTGGTTCCATCTGGCCGCCACGCTCAACAACGTGGTCGACATCGCCGCGGAAAATCTTCGCCATCTGCAAGCCGGCGAAACCCTGCGCTGCTGGATCGAACATTAAGAATTACGCCGTTTTACAAACGGCGTAATGAGCCGACGCTGCGAGCCCGCCGTTTGGCCAATCTGCCGTTCAATTTTAAAGGCGCGACCAGAAGGTCAGCGCCTTTTCATTTCACGGCACCTTGGCTCAAACGGCGGGCTCTCGCTGACTTTTATTCGACCTGCGGGATCTGACTAGCGCAGGCTCTGCCTATGAAGTCCTAGCAGTTCCGTCTTGTCGTTGGCGTTGAAGCATTTGCCCAGATAAAACCTGCCAAAATTGTCATCTCATCTTGGTCGATTTTAGAGCTCCACGCTTTCGGCGCCGTTGATGGTTAGGTTTCGCTCGTAGAAGGCCGTGAGGGCGCGGATGGCACACATCACGTCGCGCACGCCGCCGGTCTCGTAGCTCGAGTGCATGGCAAGCTGCGGCAGGCCCACGTCAACGGCATGCATGCTCGCCTGCATGTTCGACAGGTTGCCCAGGGTCGAACCGCCCGCCATATCGCTCTTGTTGGCGAAGGCCTGCGTGGGCACGTCGGCGTCATCGCAGATGGCTTGGAACACCGCGCGGCTAAAGGCATCGGTGCAGTAGTGCTGGTTGGCGGCTTCCTTGATGACAATACCGCCGTTGAGTACGACCTGGTTGCGGGCATCGCACTTCTCGGCATGGTTGGGGTGCACAGCATGCGCGTTGTCGCAGCTCACAAGCATCGAGGCGGCAAGCGCGCGATGGTACGACTCGTCATCGAAGCCCAGCGACCCGTTGATGCGTCGCAACGCGTCGGCCAAGAAGGTCGACATGGCGCCCTGCTTGGTCTCGGAGCCAACCTCCTCGTTATCAAAGCAGCAAAAGACCGAGACGTCGTGCGCGTTCTCGGTGCCCAAAAATGCCTGTAGCGAGGTATAGGCGCAAGCCAGGTCATCAAGCTTGGGCGTCGAGATAAACTCGTCGGCCCAGCCCCAAATGCGCGCATCCTGGCGGTTGACCAGGAACAAATCGCGGCCCAGAATTTGCTCGGGCTCAACGTCCAGCTCTTCGGCAATCAGGGCATCAAAATCTCCCTGCTTGAGTTCGCCGGCGCTGATGAGCGGGCACAGGTCGACGGCTCGGTTGGGAGCAAAGCTCTCGTTAACGCCACGGTTCATGTGGATGGCAAGGCTCGGGATGATGGCGACTTCGCGCTCGGTAGCGAGCAAACGACTCTCGATACGGTCGCCCTCGCGTACCAGCACGCGGCCCGCGAGTGCCAGCGGACGGTCGAACCAGGTGTAGTCGATCATGCCGCCGTAGGCCTCGGTGTTCAGGCGCAGCGTCTCGCCCGCGCCGTCGAGCTCGGGCACGGCCTTAACCTTAAACGTCGGCGAGTCGCTGTGCGACGCCGTCAGCTGAAAATGGTAGTCGCCGGCAACGCCGTCCTCGCCCCACGTAGCAGCCAGGTCCTCGCCCACCTTAAAGGCGATAACGCTCGAGGTGTTGCGCTGCGTGTAATAACGCCCGCCCGGCTCGATGTCCCACGCCGCGTTCTCGGACAGGTAGGTAAAGCCCGCCTCGTCGAGCTCGGCCATAATGGTCGCCGCCGTATGGAACATGCTGGGGCATGCCTCGATAAAGTCGATAAGGTCGTTGGCGGCCTCGATATCATCGGCCGTCACATGCGCGCGCTCGGGCGTTTCCTGATCCGTCATGCTCTCCCCTTTCGCTGGGTTGATGGTCCCTTCCAGCATACCCCGCCGCGCCAGCGCTGCACTCTTCATTCCGTGTTTAATCCCGCACCGCTCACCAAGTTGAGCCATCATGCCCGTGCACCTTTTGCGACAATTACGCTAACAGGACGAGAGGAGCCGCCATGAAGCCACGTAACATTGCCATCGCCTGCGGTGTCGCGGGAGTCGCCGTCGGCCTTGCCGCTGCCACCGGTATCGTTTATCACAAGCAAATCAAGTCCGCCGCGTCGCTCAAGCGCTTGACCGGCTACGCGGATGGCTATGACCTGTACGCAATCGACATCGCCTACGACTACGATCTTGATCGCATCATCGCCGCTGGCGTGCGCGACGACCAGGCCTACATCGATGCCGTGGTGGCGCAGGTGCTGCCCGGTGTGCCGGTACATGTCCAGGCGCCCCAGTTTGCCTGCAGCGCTTTTGTCGCCGTAGATGCCGAAGGCCGCGTGCGCACCGGTCGCAATTACGACTTTAAGGACGACACCTCGGCGCTGCTGGTGCGCAATCACCCACGCAACGGCTATGCCTCCATCGGGTTTGCTGCCCTTAACAACCTGGGCGATAACACTCCGTTTGACTCCGTCGGCGGACGCGCCGCCGCACTCATGGGCCCGTTTGCCCAGCTCGACGGTGTTAACGAATGCGGCGTGTCCATTGCCGTACTCACTCTGGATTCCAAGCCCTGTGACCAGGACACGCAACGCCCCGTCATCAATACCTCGCTCGCCATCCGTCTGGTGCTCGACCGTGCCGCCACCACGCAAGAAGCTGTCGACCTGCTTTCCGCCCACGACATGCACGCCATGGCAGGACGCGATTACCACTTCTTTATCAACGACGCCGCCGGTGACGCGCGCGTAGTAGAGTGGGACCCGCGCGATCCGGACCGCGCTTTCAAAGCGACTCCTGTACGCCAGGTTACGAACTTCTACGCCTGCTATGGCGACGAAGTGCTACCCAACCAAAAGAATGGCGAGCTGGGCCATGGTAAAGAGCGCGCCGTTGCAATCGCCGATGTCCTTGATACCCATGTCGGTGCCCAGGACGAAACGATTGTCTGGGAAGCCCTGCGTGCCGCAGCGCAAGAGCCCAATCCGGAAGACATCACCAGCAATACGCAATGGTCGGTCGTCTTTGACAATACCGAACCCGCCGCCGCCATTACGCTGCGCCGCCACTGGGGCGACGTCGACGCCTTCGCACTGTAAGGAGCCAGGCCCGTCGACCTTACGTTCCCTGACGTTGCTTACATTTCCATACGCTTGAGCTAACACGTTTACCCCCGTATCAACAGTGTGCGGGGGTAAACTTATGCGCATGTTATAACTTGCCCGGAAGGATTCATCATGCTCAGGATCGGTCTTCTTACCAGTGGCGGCGACTGCCAGGCGCTCAACGCCACCATGCGCGGCATCGTCAAAACGCTTATGACCAATAGCGAAGAGCCTATCGAGATTTATGGCTTTGAGGACGGCTATCAGGGCCTTATCTACAGCAGGTTCCGCGTCATGACGCCCGCCGATTTTAGCGGCATCCTCACCCGCGGCGGCACCATCCTGGGCACGAGCCGCACACCGTTCAAGCGTCTGGATACCCCCGAGGCCGATGGTGTCGAGAAGGTGCCGGCGATGGTCCACACCTATCATAAGCTGCAGCTCGACTGCCTGTTTATGCTGGGCGGTAACGGCTCCACCAAGACCGCCAACCGCCTGCGCGAAGAGGGCCTCAACGTTATCGCGCTGCCCAAGACCATCGATAACGACACCTGGGGCACCGAGCTGACGTTTGGCTTTACGAGCGCCATCGACGTCGCCACCAAGTGCATCGACGACATCCACACTACCGCCTCGAGTCACGGCCGCGTGTTTGTTATCGAGATCATGGGCCACAAGGTTGGCTGGATCCCGCTGTACGCCGGCGTCGCGGGCGGCGCGGATGTCATCTTGATTCCCGAGATTCCCTACGACATGGACCAGGTCATCAAGACCATTGAGCATCGCATGGAAACCGGCAGCCGCTTTACCATCGTGGCCGTCGCCGAGGGCGCTATCTCCAAGGAGGACGCGGCGCTGTCCAAGAAGGAGTACAAGAAGAAGCTCGCCGAGCGCACGAGCCCGTCGATTGTCTACGACATCGCCAAGGAGATTGAGGCCAAGACCGGTCGCGAGACCCGCGTCGCCATCCCCGGTCACACGCAGCGCGGCGGCCAGCCCGACGCCCAGGACCGCATCTTTGCGACCCAGTGCGGCGTCGAGGCCGCGCTTGGCTGCCTGCGCGGCGAGTTTGGCTACATGATTGCCCTGCGCGACGGCAAGATGTGCCACATGCCGCTCGAGGATGTCGCCGGCAAGCTCAAGTATGTCGACCCCCAGAGCGATCTGGTGCGTGAGGCCAAGGCGTTGGGCATCAGCTTCGGCGACGAATAGCCTCGGCTGGAACTGCTCTCATCGGAGGCCCCAGGGCTTACCTCCCAAATCGTCCTCGGACATGTCAGGATCCCGCCGTGCGCTTCGCGCGGCGGGATCCTTCCGTCCTGCGGAAAGATTTGGGAGGTAAGCCCTGGGGCCTCCTGCGGTAACTAAGGAGGCCATGGCTATTCGTCTTCTTGCTGCGGGTGCCTGGGGTAGGATGCGGCGTGCATTTTTGGGAGTATTCAGCAGCCGAGGGTGCCTGCATACTGGATTTTGGGCGAAAGGCAGGCACCATGAGCCGCATCCTGTAAAAAAACGAGCGGCTCTAGAGGCGTTGGGACTCAGAATCGGGGCTTTCAGCGCAGTTTTGCACCCCCGCCCCCGCGCCCGCGGACCCCGGGACGCTGAATACTCCGGAATTTGCACGGCGCCCCCTGGGGTACCTGTGGGCAAAAAGCAACCGCCCTGCCGAAATATGCATTTTTCGGTGCGGTTTATGCAAAAATGCTGCTGCGAGCGCGTCGGCAGCTCGCTAGAACTTGAATCCCAGGACAGGTTACTCGGCGCTCTTGAGGGCGCCGACCATGTCGATCTTGTTGAGCGTTCGGTTGGTGGCGAGGTTGACGATGATCGTAAAGCCGAAGGAAAGCACCACGGCAAGCACGTAGCTCAGCGGCTCGACTTCGACGTCAAAGTACAGCGACGGCATCTGCAGGATGTACGTAAAGCTCTCGGCAAGCAGGCCACCCAGCGGCACGCCCAGTGCGGTGCCAATCGCCGTGAGGATCAACGTCTCCTTGTTGACGTAGTGGTGCACCTCGCCACGGCGGAAGCCCAGCACCTTGATGGTCGCCAGCTCGCGCTCGCGCTCGGAGATATTCGTGTTGGACAGCGTAAACACCACCACAAACGACAGGCACGCCGCCATAAAGGTCACGAGCACCACGACGGAATTGATGATAGTAAAGTTCGCCTCATAGTTTTCCCAATGTTCGGCCGTGCTCGAGATGGTGAGCCAACCGTCGCTTTTAAGCTTCTTGCTAAACGCAATCTGGTCAGAAGATGAACCCTTAAGCAGCACAAAGATGCCGTTAAGACGCGCGCTTCGGCCGAACGCGCGCTCATAGGTGCCCTGCGTCATGTAAAGCGTGTTGCCCAGATAGTTGAGCGAAATGTCGCTGACTTTGACCTTGGCTACGTTGAGCGACGAATCCTGGACGTGCGCCGTATCGCCCGGTTGAATCCCCAGCACCAGCTGTGAACTCTTGCTCAGGTACACATCTCCGTCACGCAAGGATAGCGGCTCTTTGGACTCGTCCTCGAGGCACACGTAGTCGTCCAGATCGTTCATGCGGTCATCGGGCACCACGATCAGCTGCACGGTCTCGCTCTTGCCGCCAAACGTAAAGGTAACGTTGTCAGTCATGATCGGCAGCGTCGAAGTTACGGTCACGTTGGAATCATTGGCCGCGCTGCGCTCATCCAACGCCGCGCACGTCTGCGTAAAGTCATCGGGGTTGGCGACCGCCAGCAAGTCATAGCGCGTGATATGCCCATACTGCTTGGGCGAAAGCGCGACCGACGTGTCGCGAATACCCATACCGCAGATCACAAGCGCGGTGCAACCCGCGATGCCAAAGATGGTCATAAAGGCGCGCTTTTTATAGCGGAATAGGTTGCGTGCAGCGACCTTGTTCAAAAAGCCCATGCGGCGCCAGATAAAGCCGATGCGCTCGAGCAAGATGCGCGAGCCAGCGCGCGGGGCCTTGGGACGCATAAGCGAGGCCGGGGTCTCGGCCATCTCGTGGCGGCAGGCGATAATCGTGGCGCCCACCACGCCCACGGCAAACAGCGCCACCGACACGAGCGACGACACGATGTCGTACGAAAGCAGCATCTGGGGCAGTGAGTACATGTCGTCGAACACCGTAAACAGGAACAGCGGCAGGCCCACAAATCCGATGATGTTGCCGAGCACGCCGCCGATCAGACAAGCCCACAGCGCATAGTCCACGTATTTGGACAGAATACGCCCGCGCGAATAGCCGAGCGCTTTGTACAGGCCAATAAGCGTGCGCTCCTCCTCGACCATACGCGTGGCGGTGGTGAGGCTGATGAGCACGGCGACGATAAAGAAGATGAACGGGAACACCGTGGCGATGGCCTCAATTGACGAGCTATCGCTCTCCACGCTCGAGTAGCTTGCGATATTGCCGCGGTCCTGGATGTACCAGGTGCATTCACCAAGGTCAGAGAGCTCGGCGCGGGCATCGGCAAACTGCTGGTCGGCGGCGGCACGGCGCTGGTCCAGGTCGGCTTGCGCCTGCGCACGCTCGTCGCTGCCCTCGGCCATGCGATTGATGTTGTCCTGCTCAATCCCAAAGAGCATATTCGCCTGGCGCTCGGCCGCATCCAAGCTTGCCGGCGTGTCGACCGTCAGTTCCTGAGCGCGCGCCTTCTCACGCCCCTCGCGGATCTTCTCGATGTTGCCTTTAACCTCGTTGATCTTTGTCGTGTAGGCATCTGAATAGGAGTTAAGACTCTTGGCTCCCTCGACGATCACGTGGACTGCGGAGTAGGAAGAAGATGTCGCGGCATCCTCGCTCACATAGAACTTATAGTCCGCAGCCGAAGCAGCGCGAAAGGCGTTGACTGTCGAGTCGGAGCTCACGTCGGTAGGATCGAGGACCTCGGCCGTAATGGTGTAATCGCCCGCGGCAAACTGATCCTTGGCACTTTGGTTGGACGAGCTCGCGTCATTGGCGGCAAAACTCACCGTATCGCCGAGCTTTTTGCCCGAAGCCTTCAGGAACTTCGAAGTCACCGCGACTTCATCGGCGCTCTCGGGCAAATCGCCGCTCACCAACACCGGTTGATCGATGTTCTCCTTGGAGAGACTCTGCACGACCACGCGTTCGCGCGTTGTGCCCACGGCGGTGTAGGCGGTCTCGGTGTAGATGCCCTCGGCCGTCTCGACGCCGTCGACCTCTTGGATAGCCGCAAGATCGTCGCGCGTAAGGCCATAGGTCGACTGCACGTTGATGTCATAGACATTCTGCTGATCAAAATAGGCGTCGACCGAATCGCACAGGTCCTCGCAGCCCGCCTTGAGGCCGCACATCACGCTCACGCCGAGCGCGGTGATCACGACGATAGACAAGAAACGTTTGAGGCTGCCGCGAATCGTGCGGTAGATGCCACGGCGAAAAACCGTCGGCACCATATCGTTTGAGCTTTGGGCAGTACGGTAGGTCGCGAACTCCCGATCGCGACCCGTGTGCTCCGTATCGTGGTTTTGGCTGTTTTGGCGATCCTGGTCCATGGGCGCTACCACTCGATCGTCTCGATAGGCACGGGATTTTGCTGGACCGTCTCGCTCTCCACGCGGCCGCTCTTAAAGCGGATCAGGCGATCGGCCATGGGCGCCAGTGCGGAGTTGTGGGTGATGATAATGACCGTAATGCCCTGCTTGCGGCAAGTGTCCTGCAGCAACTGCAAGATCTGCTTGCCGGTTTTGTAGTCGAGCGCACCCGTAGGCTCGTCGCACAAAAGCAGCTTGGGGTTCTTAGCCAGTGCGCGGGCGATGGACACGCGCTGCTGCTCGCCACCCGAAAGCTGTGCCGGAAAGTTGCCCAGGCGCTCGCCCAGGCCAACCTGGCGAAGCGTCTGTTCGGCATCGAGTGAATCGGGGCAGATTTGCGCTGCAAGCTCGACGTTTTCGAGCGCCGTCAGGTTGGGGACCAGATTGTAGAACTGAAAGACAAAGCCGACGTCGGCGCGGCGGTATTCCACGAGCTGCGCCTCGTTAGCGGAGCTCACATCGCGCCCGTCCACCGTCACGGTGCCGGAGGTCGCCGTATCCATGCCGCCCAGAATGTTGAGCGCCGTGGTCTTGCCGGCACCCGAGGCACCCAGGATAATGGCGAGCTCGCCGCGCTCGACCGTAAAGCTCGCGCCGTCGAGCGCGTGGATGCGGGCATCGCCCTCGCCGTATGCTTTGATGACGTCTTTAAATTCGATATAGGCCATCGATTGGTTCCCATCTGGTCGGATAACTCTCTAGTATTACCCATTTCCCACCTACCAAAAAGGGACAGGTTTATTTTGGCGGGTTTTATATGGAGAAATGGAAGCTATAGATGAGGCGCCGGGGAGGCAGAGAAATCATCGACGGGGTCAGGCCGACCGCCAAACACAACGCACGCATCTCAATCTGTCAGCCAACTCATTCGAACAGCTGTTCGTTTCTATGATATGATTCAGCTATCTAAGCAGGCCAATACGCAGAAAGGCGGCCAACATGGCGTTCGACTTTAAGAAGGAATGCAAGGAGCTCTACAGACCTGCAAGCAAGCCGAGTATCGTAACTGTCCCGCCTATGAACTACGTAGCCGTTCGCGGAAAGGGTGACCCAAATACCGAAGGTGGCGAGTATCAAAACGCCCTGCCGTTGCTTTACGGCATCGCCTATACCGTCAAGATGTCGAAGAAAGGCTCAAGGAGTATCGAGGGCTATTTCGACTTTGTGGTACCGCCGCTCGAGGGTTTCTGGTGGCAAGACTCCCCGAGCGGCGACATCGACTATGTACGCAAGGACGATTTCAACTTTACCTCGTGCATCCGCCTGCCCGATTTCGTCACCCAAGATGACTTTGACTGGGCAGTCGCGGAAGCCACGACCAAGAAGAAACTGGACTTTTCCGCCGTTGAGCTGCTTAAAGTTGACGAGGGTCTCTGCGTTCAATGCATGCACACCGGGCCCTACGACAACGAACCGGCGACTGTAAACGCTATGCATGAATACATGACCGAGCAGGGCTATGTCCCCGACTTCTCAGACTCCCGTTTACATCACGAAATCTATCTCTCCGATCCACGCAAATGTGCACCGGAGAAACTTAAGACTGTGGTTCGTCATCCTATCAAGCGCGCTGAATAGCGTGGGGCGCCGTCCCGCGCATCAGGTTTTAGGCCAGGCAATCAGCCGCTCCAAGGTCATCTGGCAGCTTCCTTGACGCAGGTCATCGTATCTTATAATTTTATGTCTCTAAAGCTGGAAAGCCTCTCAACGATGCGCAACTCCAGCTCTTTTTATATCAAGAGGCTTAAATGAAATACCAGAAGTCGTGGATATCCATCAACGAACAGATAGTACTATTGACAGCTAACAAGGGTCTTAAGTGCTCTGATCAAAGCGAACTCGAGCGAGCTTTGGTCGAAGTCGGCTACTACAGGCAAAGTGTTCAAGCGTTACTCCTCGTACGCGCCCTCAAGCCGCAGCAGCCACTCCTTGCGGTCAAGCCCGCCGGCATATCCGTTGAGCGATCCGTCGGCTGCCACCACGCGATGGCACGGCACGATAATCGAAATGGGATTACGCGCGACCGCAGCCCCCACAGCACGGGGAGACACAACGGGCGCCTCGTTTCCCGGTACACGATGTCGGGCGGCGACACGCTGGGCGATCTCACCATACGTAGCGACCTCACCACGCGGAATAGAAAGCAGCTCAAACCAAACCTCGCGCTGAAACGCCGTACCGATCATATGCAACGGCGGCGTAAACCGAGGCTCCTGCCCTGCAAAATAAGCATTCAGCCAAGCCCAGGAACGCTCAAGCACCGAAGAGGCCGCACCATTTGCCGGATTCGCCGACAACATGCCACCAATACCGGAAACCGCGTCGGCGCCTTCAACGTGCTCCGCATCTTCTTTGAGCAGCGTAGAGCCAAAATGCTCCTGCCCCTCAAACCAAAGCCCTGTCAAACCGCGGCCATCAGCGGCAAGCAGAATCTCGCCCAAAGGCGAAGCAAACGTCGTCGTGACCACCAGCGGCTCCTTTCAAAACTCCGCACCATAATACCGCGAATTGTGCAGACAACCCCAATCGACCCCAAAGTCACCCAAGGCAGTAGGCGCGACAGCGTCGCAGCTGCCGGCCGCGCCCCACAGTCCCCAAAGGCGGCAGGCGCAAAGCGCCGAGGCCGCCGCCGGGACCAGGGCCCGCAACAGCCACGCGCCCCCATATCAGCTCAGCGGCCCCAACCAACAACGGCCCCATCGCAGGCCGTTTGCAGCAGCGTCACCGCAGGCGGGGGCCGGGCTTAGTTTTCAGGACACTCCGCAGACCAGTGTGGCGCCTTGTCCGCGGCTCCGAAGGAGCAGGACAAGGCGCCACGCATGGTCGAGGACGTTCTGAAAACTAAGCCCGGCCCCCGCCGGACAGGTCCACCGCTACTCGCAGAGCAGCTTGGCGATCTGGACGGCGTTGGTTGCCGCGCCCTTACGGATTTGATCGCCGCAGCACCAGAAGGTGATGCCACGCGCGGCCTCGGGGTTCGAGATATCGCGGCGCACACGACCGACCCAAATCAGGTCCTGGTCGGACGTATCCATCGGCATGGGGAAGCGATCGTGCGCATCCTCGGCGCTCATGTCGTCAACCAGCTTCACGCCCGGAGCGGCGGCCAGCGCAGCACGGGCCTCGTCAACCGTAATGTCGCGCTCAAACTCGAGCGTAATGCTCTCAGAGTGCGAGCGCAGCACGGGCACGCGCACGCAGGTGCAGTTCACGCGCAGCTCGGGCAGGTGCATGATCTTGCGGCCCTCGTTTTGCAGCTTCATCTCCTCGGAGGTAAAGCCCTCCTCCTTGACGCCGCCAATCTGCGGAATCAGGTTACTCGCGAGCTGGGCGGCAAATGCGCGCGGCTCGGGAATCTCCTCGCCACGGCCCAGAGCGGCCAGCTGAGCCTCGAGCTCGGCCATACCGGGAGCGCCAGCACCCGAAGCCGCCTGGTACGTCGAGACGATCATGCGCTTCACGCCGGCGAGCTGATGCAGCGGCCAGGTGGGAACCAGGCCGATAATGGTCGCGCAGTTGGGGTTGGCGATCAGGCCGTGGTGCCACTTGATGTCGTCGGCATTGATCTCGGGCACGACCAGCGGTACCTCGGGATCCATACGGAAGGCATGGCTGTTGTCGACCACGACGGCGCCGCGCTTGACGGCCTCGGGCAGTAGCTCCTTCGCAATGTCGTCGCCGGCGGCTCCAAGCACAATGTCACAGCCCTCAAAGGCCTCGGGGCAAGCCTCTTCGATCACGATCTGCTCGCCGCGGAACTCGACGGTTTTGCCCGCAGAACGAGCGCTCGCCAGCAGCTTGAGCTTGCCAACCGGAAACTCCTGCTCGTTTAAGCACTCGAGCATCTGGGTGCCCACGGCTCCCGTCGCGCCCAAAATAGCAACCGTGTACTGTTTCATGCTTCCCCCTTTAAAGGTTATGGCTTTTGCCTGCACGCCGAGCAGGCCGATTGTTGTTGCCAGTGTATACAAGAACGGGGCGGACACGAAACCCGCCCCGTCGAAACGAAACCGAAACGAAACGCCCCGTGCTAGATTTTTGGCACTTGTCCCAAAAATATACCGAGCAGTCGCTACTTTTTGAGCGCGGCCAGGGTGGGATCGACCGGCGTGGGAGCCTCCAAATCGGAGACCTTCACAATGCCGTTCTCATCGGAGAAGGCACGGTAAATGGTCCGAATCGCCAGGTCGAAGTCTTTCTCCTCGACACCGATAATGATGTTGATCTCGTCGCAGCTCTGCGAAATCATGCGCACGCTCACGCCGGCCTGGCCGAGCATGCCAAACAGATGCCCCGAGATACCCGCACGGCCGCGCAGGTTACGGCCGACGGTCGCGATGAGCGCCAGGCCCTCGACAACCTCGATCTCGAGCGGCTCAACCTCCTGCTGGATATCGCCCACGAGCGAATACAGCGAGTCGTGCACATCCTGCTCCTGCACCACGGCGCCAAAGCGGTCGACACCGGTGGGCATGTGCTCGACGGAGACGTCATAGCGTTCGAACACCGAAAGCGCACGGCGCATAAAGCCGACACGGGGCTTGGTGCGGTCGCGGGCGACGTTGATGGCGACAAAACCGCGCTTGCCGGTCACGCCGGTAATGATGGGCTCTGCCTCACCCTCATCAGCCGTCTCGCTAATGATGGTGCCAGGATCCTGCGGCGCATTGGTGTTCTTGATGACCAGCGGAATACCAGCCTCGCGCACGGGGAACACGGCCTCCTCGTGCAGAACGCTCGCACCCATGTACGAAAGCTCGCGCAGTTCCTCGTAGGTAACGCGGGCAATGGGCTGAGCCTCGGGCACGATGCGCGGATCGGCAGAGTAGAAACCCGAGACGTCGGTCCAGTTCTCGTACAGATCGGCGCCCAGGCACTTGGCTAGGATCGAGCCGGAAATATCGCCGCCGCCACGGTCGAGCAGCTTGATCTGGCCCTCGCGCGTCGCGCCGTAGAAACCGGGCATAACAAAGCCGCCCTGTTGGCCGTACTCCTGCACCAGCTCGGAGGTGCGATTCATGCTGAGCGTACCGTCGTGATGGAACGCCACAACCGTCGCGGCGTCCAGGAACGGCAGGCCCAGGTACTCTGCCATCAGGCGAGCGGTGAAGTACTCGCCACGGCTCACGAGTTCCTCGGTAGAGTAACCGCCCGAGCGGGCGCGCTCGGCAAAGGCCGCGAACTCCTCGCGGATGGGATAGGTGAGCTCCAGCTCGTCAGCGATATCAAAATAGCGCTGGCCAATGTCCTCGAGCAACTCCTCGCACGACACGTGATACTTAACGTGCGCGTTAACCAGGTAGAGCAGGTCAGTCACCTTGGTGTCACCCTTAAAGCGGCGACCGCAGGCGGAAACCACCACAAAACGGCGGGCAGGGTCGGCATCGACGATGGCCTTGATCTTCTTGAAGTGTTCGGCGTCGGCGACCGACGAGCCGCCAAACTTGGCAATCTTAATCATGGGCTGGAGGTTACCTTTCTAAAAAGCCTCTGCGAACCTATTTTGTGCGCTCTGATACCATGGTTTCACCGATTGGGACCAAGGCATCCGAGGAGCAGTGTTATATGGGAACTTATCATAGTACACGAGGACGCACTTTATCGTGCTCAAGTAAGGTGGCAATCCGCACCGGCATCGCTCCCGACGGGGGTTTGTTTGTCTCGGACGAGCTCGGCACCCAGCAGGTCGATATCAGCTCGCTTGCAGATAAATCGTACTTTGAAATCGCTCAAGATGTGTTGGGAATGTTACTGAATGATTACACGGCCGAAGAAATTTCGGCGTGTGTCGACGAGGCATACCGCGGCACGTTTGCGAGCGAAGAGGTCACGCCGCTCGTCAAACTCGACGCCGCACCGGGTGCCGACGCCCCGCAAACCTATGTGATGGAGCTCTTTGGCGGCCCCACGAGCGCTTTTAAGGACGTCGCTCTGCAGATGCTCCCCCGTCTGATGGCCCGCACTTCCGCCAAGGACGGCGGCGCCGAGCGCATCATGATCGTCACCGCCACATCGGGCGACACGGGCAAGGCAGCACTCGCCGGTTTTGCCGACGCTCCGGGCACGGGCATCACCGTCTTTTATCCCGAGGGCAAGGTCAGCCGCGTCCAAAACCTGCAGATGTCCACGCAGGAGGGAGACAACGTCGCCGTCTGCGGCATCCGCGGCAACTTCGACGACGCCCAGAGTGCTGTCAAGCGCATCTTTGCCGATAAGGAGCTTGCCGAGCGCCTGGAGGCCGCTGGCACGGTGCTTTCGAGCGCTAACTCCATCAATGTCGGCCGTCTGGTACCGCAGGTCGTCTACTACTTTGCCGCCTATGCGCAGCTGCTGCGCGCCGGCGCTATCGAGGCCGGCGACGCCGTGGAGTTCTGCGTACCGACCGGCAACTTTGGCGATATCCTGGCCGGCTACTATGCCAAGCGCATGGGTCTGCCCGTCGCCAAGCTCATCGTCGCGAGCGACAAGAACAACGTGCTCGCTGACTTCCTGACCACCGGCGTCTACGACCGCAACCGCCCGTTCTTCACGACCATCTCGCCATCGATGGACATCCTCATCAGCTCTAACCTGGAGCGCATGCTGTACTTCCTGTCCGATGGCGACTGCGAGCTCGTTGCCGGCCTTATGGAGCAGCTTGCCCAGACCGGCCGCTACGAGGTGCCCACCGAGCTGCTGTCCAAGATCCAGAGCGTCTTTGGCTGCGGTTGGGCCAGCGAAGACGAGGTTCGCGCTGCCATCAAGAGCTGCTGGGACGCGAACGGCTACGTGATCGACCCGCACACCGCTTGCGGCTATCACGTCTTTGAAAAGGTCGCCCCCGCCAAGGGCGCCAAGGCCCGCGTGCTGCTTTCGACCGCAAGCCCCTACAAGTTCCCGCGCGCCTGCTGCGACGCCCTGGGCCTTAACGTTCCCGAGGACGACTTTGAGGCCATGCGCGTGCTCGAGCAGGCAACCAATACGGTCGCCCCGACCCAGCTCGCCGAACTCGACTCCAAGCCCGTCCGCTTCGAAGACGTCTGCGACGTCGATGAGATGGCAAGCTACGTAGAGCAGGCTGCAAAAAAGATAGCAACCAACTAAACCCCTTATTAAGCGCCGGCGAAAGCCGGCGCACCTTCTTCCATCAGATAACCCCCGGGATGATGACGAACGTGCACAGCGTGCCTGGCTGTTTAGTTCGTCGCGAGTTCCGCACGCAAAGGAAAGCACTTAATGTGCTTTCCGTCTTGCGCAGGACTGCCCGAGCAGCGAACTAAACAGCCAGGCACGCCAGGAGGACTCACATGATCAAGATCACCGTCCCAGCAACAAGCGCCAACTTGGGCATTGGCTACGATACCCTCGGCATGGCCGTCAGCCTCTACTCGCACTTTACCTTTGAGCGCGCCGACAAGCTCACCATCACCGGATGCCCCGAGGAGTTCCAAAACGAGAACAACCTGGTCTACGTCAGCTTTGTCGATGCGCTGGCCGCATGGGGCGAGCCGGCTTTCCCCGTTGCCATCGACATTCAAACCGATGTGCCCGTCGCTCGCGGCCTGGGTTCCAGCTCCACCTGCGTCGTCGCCGGCATTATGGCGGCCGCCGCGCTGACGGGCCACACCGTCGACCGTGCCGAACTCGTCCGCATCGCCACCGAGGTCGAGGGGCATCCCGATAACGTCGCTCCCGCCATCCTTGGCGGCGCCGTCTGCTCCTTTACGCCGACCGATTCGCTCCCCCAATGCCTGCGCTACGAGGTGAGCGATCGCTTGCGTTTTATTACCGTGATTCCGCCCTACGAGGTACATACGAGCGAGGCGCGCAAGGTCGTGCCACAGGAGATTCCGCTCTCCACCGCCGTGTGGCAGATGGGCCGCATCGCCGGCATGACGCGCGGTCTGGAGACCGGCGACCTTGACCTGATTGCCGCCGCCAACGACGACCGCATCCAGGAGCCCTATCGCCGCCGCCTCATCCCCGACTACAACGCCGTGCGCGACACCTGCCTTAACGGCGGCGCCAAGACCATCTGGATCAGTGGTTCGGGCTCGACCCTCATGGCTGTGACCGACGACACCATCGTGGCAAAGTTCCTGCAGGTCAAGCTGCGCGAGCAGTTCCCCAAGTGCGACACGCATATTCTAACGTGCGACACGGAAGGCGCTCAAATCGAGTACCTGTAGCGCCCTGCCTCATTGCTCTCACCGGCCCCCTTGGGGCTTCCCCTGAAAACGTCCTCGATCATGAATTGCCCCATCGTGCGCTTCGCGCGACGGGGCAATTCGATCTGCGGATTGTTTTCAGGGGAAGCCCCAAGGGGCCCTGCGCAGCCTCAACAGGATAATCGCATTCACTGATTTAATATTGCGTTCCTTCGGAGTAACGGACAAGAAGCCTTCACGATGCGGAAAGATTGGGGGCAAAGCCCCTGACCTCCCCTACGTTAACTTCGCTGGCGGCGGCTACAGGGACCTACGCTCTGGAAAGTCGCGGGCTGATTTTTTTGGCTTCTATTTGATAAAGGCGCACTTCCCACCATCTCATTCGCCCTATAGCTCTGTTTTAATTTCTAATTGATGATCGATGCATGGCGTCATCTAATTATCTTCGCTACTCAAAACAGCCCCAAGTTTACGTACTAGCGTCTCAACAGTAATTCCGAGTGCATCCGCATAGACAAACTGCTCATAAACCCTAAGGCTGCGTTCCCCGGTCTCGACCTTTGAGATGAACGACTGAGGTACCCCCAGTTTCTTTGCGAGTTCAACCTGAGTGATACCTTGCTCCCGACGAATCTGGGAAAGGCATTTTCCGCATGTCCTGTTAGCATCAACGTTCATGCCGTTTACGCTATATTCCATTTTGATATATCCCAAACTGGGATATATTTATGTCACCAGCCATTCCGCTTATCAAAAATGCCCATCGCAGATTTACAGCTAGGAAGGAGCCTCGATAAACATGAATGACGAGATGAAGGAGCCCGACGAGGAAAAGGCGCTCAGCGAGTCCGACGAGCGGAAGCCAGATTTCAAAGCCGAGCAGTTTTCTGATGGTGCTAGCGACACCCCCTCCTCTGAAATTCCGCCATCAAACGAAGATGACGGCGCACGCAAAAATGAAGAAAACGACTCACTTCTAACGCGGGCCATTCATAAATTAGGCAATAAAAAACGAGCGGCAATCGCAGCTGCCGTGGCAGTTGTCATCATCTTCAGTTTGCCCATGATGTTTCCTCAGTTGTTTTACACTCACAAGCTATGGGCCAATGCAACCTGTACAAGCCCTCGCACATGTAAAAGTTGCGGCAAAACCGAGGGGGAACCGCTTGGACACGAATGGGAAGAAGCAACGTGCACGGTCCCGAAGACCTGTCAACGCTGCGGTAAAACCGAGGGGGAACCCCTTGGGCATCAACCGGGCTCGTGGACTACCGAAGTTGACTACGTGGACGCCACCTCAAAGGAAATACGAGAATGCGAAAAATGCGGAGAGGTCGTTGACACTCGCAACGAAAAGGAAATTACTTCCTTTCTTGGCGACGGATCGTTTTCAATTTCACCTGAAGGCTTTATTGATCGACTTAACGAGGAATTCTCCGATATCCCCAATTGCAGCAGCATGAATGCGGATTACGAACTAGACGATAGCGGCATGGGGCTCGAACTTCAGATCAAAAACGGTTCAAAGATTGCCGGTATTGGAGGCTTCTTTTCGGACTCGAGTAACCCGGTGCTACTCAGCTATCTTGGATCCGAAAACTGCTTCAAAAACATAGTCATGTACTTCGAAAACTCCGACTATGCCGCGGCAACAGCATTGGCAACTATACAAGCAATCGATCCAACACTTTCGTTTTCAGACGCCAAGGAAGTTGGTGCTGCCTGCGTAGATACGCCAACTGTCAAAAATGGAATTACGTACGCAATCGTAGCTTCGAATGGAGAGTACTGGCTAAGCGCTCGAATTGAATAATTTTCTTTGATTACTAAATTCAGACGCCTCTTACTCGCGACATATTAAAACTCAACCCCTGGCAGCATCGTCAATCGAAAATTGCCCCACCGAGCACTTTAGCTTGGCGGGGCATTTCAATATGAAAGCGGATTTAAATATCAACAAGGCCTGCACGCTCCAACGAGACAGCCGGCTTCGCTGCTCAAATTGCCCTTGGTGAACCACAAGTTGAGCAATCAGTGGCCAGAATCCCCTTTAGGCTGCGCTGGGTTCTTTGTATTCGAAGACTGGTTCTAGGAGGTCTTCGATGTTGCAGTGTAGGGCTTTTGCTATAGCTCTTACGGTTGTTACCGAGGCTTCATTGATGTTTCTCTGGCGCTGTTCGTACATTTGGATTGAGCGGAGTGACACACCCGATTCGTATGCTAGGTCTTGTTGGGTTTTCTTAAGCTTCTTTCTTGCTAACGCAAGTTTTGTTTGCCTGGACGCTCTCTTCGCCATATCGCAGACGAGGCGAGCCACGCGTTCCTCCGAGGCTTCGTGCCAGGGGTAGTACAGACTGCGCAGCGCATCAAATGGAACGACATGCAGCAAATCTTCGAAAGACTCTCCTAGGCGCCACTGAAGGTATGCCAATATCCAGCCTGTCCAATATTCCGGCGTCTTCTCAAATCGATAGGTGCAGTCCGGTATAGGCCTGTTTTGATAGCCCGACCTTTCGGCGATAAGCGCGAACAGCTCAACGCCCGATTTTCCCGACACTACCCATGCGTTGCCGCGTTCGAACTCGCGAGCTACGCCGCTCAGGCAAAAGAGTTCAGCAACTTCCGATCCTTCTGCTCCATAATCGTTAACGGCATAGTCAAAGCAGTCGCCGAGATTGTTCATTGCATCCTCGAGATAGTAGACGGGGTATGTTCTACTCGGCCCACAATCCGTTAACTCTTGGATCATTTAAATCAACCCTCTCTGCCATTAAATCCCTGATGTAGACACCCTCAGAGTCGAATCCATTCACAGTTTCCAAGTACTTGCGCCGCGCGTTCTGCTCTCGCTTAAAGCGCTTGGGATAATACTCAGATCCCAACGCCTGCTTCCATTCGCAGAATCTGATTGCTGAGAACGCACGCTCACTCATAAGAGCGTATTGGATGCCCAAATCGCCCAAACGCATAATGAGTTGCAGTTGTCTAAGCGAGATCATGCCGTTAACGAACTGTCTTGCAAACGAAAAGTAGGAATCATCGGCGCGATAGCCTCGGATAACGTCATAGGGAGAAATATCAATCAGGCAGTTATCCAGCAGATAGCGAAGCCCTTCGCGCGCCAGCGGTGTCGAAACATTGAACTCCCTATTGTTAGCCAAAATCGCAAGCCAATTGAGAATTGAAAACTCCCCGGACTCCAAATCCAAGACCGCGAGACCATCCATATCGAGCTCATATCGATTCGCGATACCATCGGACTCGGTCCGACATGCCCACTCCATTGCCATTTCCTCATGTGGCGTGCAATAAAACCCACACCCATAGTCATTGAATTGTCTGCATTTATCCAACGACGGATGCTCGACAACAGCCTCCGACCCGTGCCAAAGCTCCATATCGACCTCCAAACAAAAATATCACCCCAGTGATAGTGTAGCAATAACTATCACTGGGGTGATATAGATAGATGCAAACTATTGCCTGCCAAGAGCCCTTATTAGAGGCAAGCCTCGGCGATGCGGCGCTTGAGTTCGTCGATGCCGGTGCCGGTCTGGGAGCTTGTGATGATCACGTTCTCGGCCGAGACGTTGAGTTGCTTTTTGATGGCAGCTGCCTGGCGGGCCTGCTGGGTACGGCTGAGCTTGTCGGCCTTGGTGAGGCAGACGATAAAGTTGAACTCGTTGCCCTGCAGGTAGTCGATCATGTCATGGTCGAGTTTACTGGGATCATGGCGAATGTCCACCAGCGACACGACCAGGTTAAAGCTGCGCTCGGAGTCGAAGAAGTCGCCGATGAGCTCGGCCCAGCGGTCACGCTCGGCCTTGGAACGACGGGCAAAACCGTAACCCGGCAGGTCGACGAAGTGCACGTCGTCGGCCTCGAAGAAATTGATGTTGCTCGTCTTGCCCGGCGTGCTCGAAACCTTCACCAGGTTCTTGCGGCCAAAGAGCTTGTTCATAATGGACGACTTGCCCACATTTGAGCGGCCAACGAAGCTCACCTCGGGACAGGTGGACTCGGGGATCTGCGAAACCTTGCCGTAGCTAGCGACGAACTTGGCAAGCTGGTAGTTAATGGAATCGGCCATGGACACTCCTTGGTCGTAGGTTTTTACAAAAGAGCGCGCTAATAGATAGCAGCGATACGGCGAACGATATCGAGCGTGATATCGCTTGCGGTACGGGCATACTCGAACAGGTCAAACTCGCGGTCGCAAATCGCATCATACGCCTCGTCACAATTATCGCTGATAGCACGCAGCACCAGGCAATCGACACCATTTTTGGTTGCGACATGGGCAATTGCCGCGCCCTCCATGCCGACACAATCGGCATGCGTCGCCTCGATGGCATCATTGCGCATGGCGGCGCCCGTCACAAAGCGGTTACCCGTGGCAATCGTGCCGACCAGGAACTGCTTTGCACCCTCGTTCGAGGTGGCCGCATCTGTCGAAGCGTTGACAAACCCACGCTCAGCAAGCACATCGGCAGCAATATCGACCAGCGCAGGCGTCGAGACAAACTCCTCGAGCCCCGGTGCAGACTCGGCGATAAGCGCGGTATCGGTATCTAGATAGCGCAGGCATTTGCCAATGACAACATCGTCGATATGGAGCTTGGGATTCAGGCCACCTGCGATACCAGAAAACACAACTGCCTGTGGAGCATACTTGCTAATGAGGTGCTGCGTTGCGGCGGCAGCGTTTACCGTGCCCATACCCGCCGTCGTGGCGACAATCGACAGGCCGTCGAGCCCGCCGGTCACAACGTTCAAGCCCGCCTCCTGTACCATGCAAACGTTGCTCAACTCTTCCTTGATCTGCATGATCTCTTTTTCGAGCGCACCGATAATCGCGATGGTAGCCATGCCATTCCCCAAACCTATTCGAAATTCTCAACCACGGTATGGTACCAGCATTTTGTTTGACCTCGTCAAACGAACACGTTAGACCAGCGCAGCTCGGGTATCAAACAGAGCCTTTGCAATCGCAGCCGTAACCTCGCTCGAGCGGTCGCTCCACGGCATCGATGTCATGATGCTCATGACATAGGTACGGCCATCAATGTCGATAAGGCCCGCATCGCATGTCGAATAGCAGTCATCCTCACTGATCCAGCCTGCCTTGTTGCGCACCAAAACCTGCTCGTCGGCAATCCCGTCACGAATAAACGATCGGGCCGTAGAGGCCAAAAGGCCCGACAGCCATTGCGACGTCTCGCTATCACGGCTCAAATACTCGCTCATCTCGCGCCACAACTTGGCCGAGGTGCGCGGGCAATAGGTGGGAAAATCACTCATCGGATCGAGTGCGGTATCGTAATCGATGCCAAGACTGGCAATCCAATCCTCGTAACCGACACGGTCAAACGCCGCGCGTAACGCAATAAACGAATCGTTGTCCGAATTAACGATCGCGGCATCGATCAGGTCGCGCACCGTCTGCCAACCCATGTTGTAGCCACCATAGGTGCCAAGGAAATCATCGAGTGAGACCTGGCCCGTCTCGACCAGAGATTCGCAGATGTACAACGCATAGAGTGCCTTGTAGCTACTCGCGCCGTAAACCTCGACATCGGCGTTATACGTCACGCCCTTGCCGCTCGACAAATCGTAAAACACCACACCCACATCGCCTAGCTCCTGCGCCCGACTCAGGGCATCCTGGAGCAAGGCATGGCTCTCATCCTCCAAGGTAGGAGTCTTGTTATCCACCAACGAGAAGGTCTGAACGGTATCACCCGAAGGGATATCGTTGAAGTCCGCCTTCGAAAGTCTCGTCTTGAGATCTGCCGACGCTTTGGACTTTGAAACCTTCTCGTTTTGCGTCTGTACCGTTGACGCATCTGAGTGTGCCATTCGCTCCGACGCGTAGGTTTTGGCGGTAATTCCGAGGATAATAATCGCCAACGTTAGCATCCCAATGGCGGCAATCTTCGTCACGCGGACGCGAGCGTCGGCAAGGTCACGCGAAGACGTGCCCTTCGTCTCATATCTGCTGCTATGCTGCGGCATATACTCGTCCCGCGATGCGTTGTTTCGCACGTGGTCTCCTGATTGCTACCGTTTATATACGAGCAGCATAATACCGAGCAGGCATTTCTTTCCAAAGATATTCAGCGGCGTTTAAGGCGTCTTTAAAGAAACCACAAGCGTATTTATCCAAATGGCACGATTCTGTTGCGCATCTCCGCCCAAAACGCAGTTGCGGTAGAATAGTTCCTATTTGGGCGGCATAAGCCGAAAAACAAGAACTATTCCACCGCAACTTGACGGGGCTCTTTGGCAATCAACTTGGTGCCCAGGGGCACTCATTTAAGTCTGTCCCCAATGAGTGCCTTTGGGGAGCGAATATGGCTCGCTAGCCGATGGCGTTTTTGAGTTCCGTGCGGCGCTTTTTCATGCCCGTCATGACGGCGTTGCGCAGCTCGGGCATGCGCGCGGTATCCATCTGGGGCACGCCCTCGAGCTTATAGGGAATGCCCAGTTGCTCGTACTTGACGACACCCATCGTGTGATACGGCAGCATCTCCAGGCCGACCACGTTATGCCACGGGGCAATCAGGCGACCGAGCGCCTCGCACTCCTCCACCGTATCGGTAATGCCCGGCACCACCACGTGGCGGATAACGACCTTAATCTTGCGACGGGCAAGCTCATCGCCAAACGCCAGAATGCGTGCGGGATCGCAACCGGTCAGCTTTTTATGCTCGACGGGATCGGCGTGTTTAATGTCGAGCAGCACCATATCGGTCTCGTTGAGTACGGCATCGAACTTCTCGGGGTGGTTGGGATCGAACGCATAGCCGCAGCTGTCGAGGCAGGTATGCACGCGGCCATCGGGATTGTTGTGCATTGCACGGAAAAGGTCGGCCAAAAACTCGGGCTGCAGAAGCGGCTCGCCACCCGAAACCGTAATTCCGCCGCTGCGATAGAACTCATGGTTGCTCTGGAACTCGTCCATGAGGTGCTCGACAGTCACCATGGTGCCGCCGTTAACAGACCAGGTATCGGGATTGTGGCAATACGCACAGCGCATGGGGCAGCCTTGGACAAACACTACGAAGCGGATGCCGGGACCGTCGACCGTACCCATCGTCTCAATCGAATGCACGCGGCCCAGGGCAAACGCGGAGTCCTCAGGACGAGCGTCCACACCCTCGAGCGTCATCTCAGCCATTCCCGCTACCTTGCCTCTCTTTGGTTTTAGTTACATAAATGTCAGAGCCATTCTAGCCCATACGCATGATGGCGAAACAGTTTAGCGGTCAATTGGGTTGTCCTATTTGACTCTACGCAAGAGCGGCGGGAAGGCTGTCGCAACCCGCCCACCGCCGAGGCAATAGAAATCGATAGACGCCAGGCCTTACGCCTTGAGCGTGAGCACCGCGCCGAAGGCGGTCGGGCCGCAATGGCTCGAGATAACGCCGCCGACCTGAGTCCAGGTAACGTCCTTAAAGCCCAGGTCGTGCGCATAGACTTCCATGTCGTCGCGAAGCTCCTCGGATAGGCCTACCGAATACGCCAGGCCAATGTGCGAGTAGTCGATCTCGCCCTTTGCAACCATGTGGTCAATAAAGGCGCGGGCGCACTTGAGCATAGAGCCGCGGAACTTCTTAGTCGCCACGAACTTGCCGCCCGTCACCTCAATGCAGGGCTTAATCTTGAGCAGATGGGCGCCCAGGAACGCGACGTTGGACAAGCGACCGCCCGCCTTAAGGAAGGCAAGGTCCGTAGGAACAAAGCCCAGCAGCACGCGGTCCATGACGGAGTTCGTAAATGCAAAGATCTCGTCAACGGTGGCATCGGGATGAGCCTCGATGTATTTGGCGGTCTCGACAACAACGAGCGACTGGCCCACCGAGACAAAACGCGTATCCATGGAGAACACGTAGTCGCGGCCCTTAGCCGCAATCTTGGAGGACTGATGCGAGCAGGTTGTGGCCTCGGAGTACGCAAGATGCAAAATGGTCGCATCGGGCTGCTCAGCGTGAATGCGGTCGTACGCGTGAGCAAAATCCGCAGGCGCGCAGCCACTGGTCTTGGGCATCACGCCAAACTCGTTGCAGCGTGAATAAATCTCGAGCGGATCGATCGAGCCGTCCTCGACGGTCTCGTCACCAATCGTGACATGCATGGGCACGCGCACGATGCCGTAGCGCTCGCAAAGCTCCGGCGTCACATCCGAACCAGATTCAACCACGATTACGTATTTGCCCATTCTTATCACGACCCATCTCGACGTTGGTTTTTCAATATGTGACGCACGTGCCGCCGCACTGTTGCACAACGGCGTCCAAGCGCCAAAGAGACGCCGCCCCTTGCACACAACAAAGGACAGCGTCTCCCTGGAAAACTCCGTGCTTACCTAGGATTCTACACGGTTTATTAAGGAGTGTTACTTATTCCGCAAACGGTAGCTATACGCGATAAACGGTAGCTGGCCGCGGCAACTGCGACACATTCCGCCCAACAAGTCCAATCGTGCTCCATGCACGGTTAATGAGCGAGGCGGTAGAAATCCATCGACGCCGCACCCTCGGCGTGCAGCGCCATCGCCGGAACCGCCGACGAATAGGTACGGCTCGTAAGTGCTGCCTCGCCACCGTTGGCAAAAATCTCGACCATCGTAGTGTCCGAAAGCACGCGCAGGTCACGAAGCTCGCTGAGCTCGATCGACCTCTGGTCGCGCCCATAGCCTTCGTCACCCATGTCGAGGGTAAGCATCCCGTCCGTATAGCGTACAAAGACACCCTTGCGGATTTCGAGCTCGACCATCTTGGCTCTCTCACAGGAAACCACAAGATCAAACAGGCGACCCGGCTCCTCAACGGTTTCACCGCCTACAGCACGAACGCAATTGCCGCGCATTCTCTCAATCTCGTGCGCCGGTTGCTGGCAGAGCTTGCCGCCGCGCATGCTCAACTCTCTCGGCACCGTCAACGCGCACTGCCACCCGCGCGCCACCGTCGGGCTTTCCGCCTTCGCATCGGGGCAACCCGACCATCCGATCATCAACCGCCGACCCGCAGCGTCCTCAAAGGACTGCGGGGCATAGAAATCAAAGCCGGCATCGACCATCGGAGGCATGCCCTGGCCGACGATCTTAAAGCTCGGCGCCCCCCAATCGGCCTCGATGGAGAACCACACGCACTGATGCGGATTGCGGTAACGCCAGCCATCGGCGGGCACGCCCTGCGGACAGCAAACGAGAATAAGCTCGCCATCGAGCTCAAACAGATCAGGACACTCCCACATAAAGCCAAACTTCTCGCCCAGCTCAATGCGCGTCGCATAGCCCCAGTCCTCTAGATCGCTCGAGGTATAGACAAGCACGCACCCGCGATCGTCTTTCGTACGAGCGCCGAGAACCATGTAGTAGATACCGTCGTGTTCAAGGATCTTGGGGTCGCGCACGTGCGTACCGATATCGTCGGGGTAATCGACCGGCCCAACAGCTATGCGCTTCTCGCCCAATTCGTCGGGATTCTCGGCAACCATATGAATTTGGTTTTGCTCACGGCCCGTCAACACGTAGTCGTAATCATCACGGTCAAAATGCTTAACGTTGCCGGTATAGAAGTAGTGAATCTTGCCATCACGTACAAAGGCAGAACCAGAATACGCTCCACTCGAATCCAAATCGGAATCGGGGAACAGCACGGGGCCGTGATTCTCGTACGTCACAAAATCCTTTGTCGTCAGATGGTTCCAAAGCACTGGACCGCCATGCGCAGCATCAAATGGATCGTATTGGTGATAGATGTGATACGTATCACCGATCTGCACCAAACCGTTGGGGTCGTTGAGCCAGCCAAGCTCAGGCTCCACATGGAACAGGAGCCTATCGGGGTCGGACGCGATGCGACCCGCCGTCTCATCCTGTCCGGCACGCCACTGCTCATAGTCCGCGCGTGTCACCTTATTTTTTTGATTAAACATCGCCGTTGACTTTCTCGTCTATGGGGAAGGACGCTCGACTCACACGAGCCGAACGCCCTTCCCCAAATGGACTTATCCTCAGATTACGCTGAACGGCTCAACTAGAAGCTGACATCGAAGCCAGCACCAGCGCCCTCTTCATCAGTGGTCGGCACGCCCTTTGCCTTGTTGTAGGCAAAGATCAAGACGATCGGCACGATAAAGGCGATGAGATTGCCAGCCACATACCACACGAGCGTCTCGGGCGTGACGATGAGCAGGCCAAGCACGCCGGTCAGACCCTGACCGATGGCGCGCACCTCAAAGAGCTTCACGAAGGCACCGCCGCAGCCTGCACCGATGCAAGCGCAGATGAACGGGATGATCGAGTAGCGCATGTTTGCAGCAAAGATTGCGGGCTCGGAGATACCGACCAGCGTCGGGATAAAGGACGACATGCAGATGTTGCGCTCTTTGGAATGCTTCTTGTGAATGAGGTACATGCCGATGGCGCCGCCGCCCTGGGCGATGATGGAAACCGACCAGATGGCCTGGATGTAGTTGAAGCCAGTCGTGGCGACGAGGTTTGCCTCGATACCCTGGATGAACTGATGCGTACCGGTAACGACGAGCGGCTGCAGGAATGCGGCAAAGACAAAGGCACCGAAGACGCCCATCCTGTTGTACAGGATATCGATTACACCGGCGAGGACGTCGCCGATCAGGTTGCCGAGCGGGCCGAACACGGTGAACAGGGCGACGTTAGCAAGAATCAGGGTAACGGTCGGGACAAAGACGAACGAAACGACCTCGGGGATGTACTTCTGGGCAATCTTTTCGACCTTGGCCATAAACCAGGCAGTCAGGATTGCAGGGAACACGCCGCCCTGGAAAGCAACCATGGGAATGGAGAGCGGACCAAAGTTCCAGTACTCAGCACCCGTCGGATCCATAACGAACGTGTTGCGGTTCATAAGGCTCGGGTGAACCATGACGATACCGACGAGGATGCCCAGAATCGGGTTACCGCCAAAACGCTTCACCGCGCTGTACATAACCAGGACAGGCAGGTAGTCAAACGTGGTGGCGATAATGGCAAAGAAGCTTGCGAGGTTCTTGAGGAACTCGCTGTGGTCGGCAAGGCTGCCCTCCATGCCAAAGAGGCCGTTGGCAACGATCAGCGACTTAAGGCCGATGATGATAGCAGCGCCGACGAAAGCGGGAATGATGGGGATAAAGATATCCGAGAATACCTTGAGGACCGAGAAGAACTTGCCCTTCTTGTCCGCCTCGGCGCCCTTGACCTCGGAAGCGCTGATCTCCTTAACGCCCGTCAGAGCCATAAACTCATCGTAGACCTTGTTGACGGTACCGGTACCGAAGATGATCATGAGCTGGCCGCTGTTGTACAGCACGCCCTTGACGCCATCGATGTTCTCGAGCTCGGCCTTGTTGTACTTGCTCGTATCCTTGAGCACCAGACGCAGACGCGTAACGCAATGCGTGGCGCCCTCGATGTTCTCCAGACCGCCGACGTTATCGACGACTTGCTGAGACACTACTTTGTAGTCCATGTTCCTCTCCATTCCCTTACGAAATCATAAAACGTTTTGATGCCATTACAGAGACGCGATCGTTGCATTTGCGCACTTGAGCGTACCGTCGGTGACCGTCAGTGCCACACCCTGGCCCTGCTTATTGCAGAAGCGCGCGTTAAGCGCAACATCATCGACAAAGATGGTCGCGATATCGTCGTCAACGACCAGGCGCACATGATGAGTGCCCTCGCCCTTAAAGAACAACGGACGCTCGAGGCCCATGTTGTTGACCTGGAACCACGGATACTGGGGGGCCGCCGTAAACTCGAGCTTGCCCTCACGCAGGTTGGCGCGGAACTCATAGGCAAGACCGGACTCGGCGTCCTCGGCAAGCTTCACCGAGAAGCCGGCAGCGTCTCCGGCGAGCTCGATGTCGGCATCGAGCATATAGGTGGAACCGGCATCCGCGGCGAGCACCTGCTCGACCTTGCCCGACTCGCAGGAAAGCTCAAAGGCCTCGACTGCCTTAGCCTCGCCAAAGGCGCCAAGCATGCTGTCAGGAAGCTTGGTGCCGAGCGTTCCGTCGGCACGCTGAACGATCTCGAGAGGCATAAAGGTGCCACCCCACAGGTAAGAGCTGGGATCGCCACCCTCGTCACGCGTAGGAACCCAACCAAAGAGAACGCGGCGCTCGCCATCAAATGCGGTACGCGCGGCATAGTACGCGCGGCCATCGAATGAATCGTCAGCAGGAGTGATCCAAGGACCGTTGATGGAGCGAGACATGCGGTAACGGGTCTTGTTGCCATCACTGTACTCGGAGAACACCAGATACCACCAGTCGCCCATCTTAAAGAGATCAGGCATCTCGAACATGGTGTAAAGGCCCGGATTCCACCAGTCGCCCTGGAACTCCCAGGTATCCAGGTCCTTGGAGGTGAACTTGACCAGACGCCCGGTCATCAGACGCTTGTCCTCGCCCACGCGCGTGCCGAGGATGAGCATGTACTCTTCGTTCTCCTCATCCCAAAGCACAAAGGGATCGCGCCAGTTGCGGTCATCGTAACCCTCCTGGGGCGGAAGCAGCGTCTCGGCGATGTTCTTCTCCCACTTGGCGGCGTCGTCACTCGTTGCGTGAAGAAGAACCTGCTTCATCAAGCGTGCCTTGACCTTATCGCGATTGCAACCAGTGTAGAGCGCATGGTACTTGTCGCCCACCTTAAACACCGTGCCGGCATAAACATACTGGTCGACTTCCTCGTCGCCGCCACGCTCAAGGCTCTCGCCAAAGTCTTTGTAATTGACGAAGTCCTTGGTTGTCGCGAGTGCCCAGCCAAACGGCTCTCCGAAAGGTCCGGGGTTTCGCGTGTCACGCTGATGATAGAGATAGAACGTGCCGTCCTCGCCGTACGGCATGATGTCGCCCACCCAAATTCCCTCAGGCTGGTAATACACCTTGTGCATCCGAGACTTCCTTCCCACGTGATACTAACTCGGTACAACTGCAAGATATGTCAATCGTTTTCATATGTCAAACGTTTTCACACCAATACGTCTTTTCGCAGTTCCAGTCGTCGGCAAACGGTTGACATATGCCGGCGAACGGTCATCAGAGGCGTTTGAGGAATTCTTTTGGCACAGGATGAACTACGCGGTTTTGCCCTCAATGAGTTCAACGGGGAGCTTGGTATTCGATTCGGGCTTTTCACCGTTAACAAGAGCGATGATGGATTGCGCCGCGAGCTCTCCGATGCGATCGATATCTTGACGAACGGTTGTTAAGTCAGGCATAAACGTCATAGTGCGGCGGGCGCCATCCGCGCCCACGACCTTAATATCGTCCGGAGCGCTCAAGCCGCGCTGCTTCATCACGTTAAGACAGATAGCCGCCATCGTGTCGTCTCCCGCAAAGATGCCGTCAATATCGGGGTTCTCATCGAGGATCTTCGCAACGACCGCACTCTTTTCGTCATCGGACTTAACGAACTCGACCTCACGGACAAGCGCGGGCAAACCGGCCTGCTCCACAACATCGTGGTAGGCATCGGTACGCTTATTGGCAGGCATGCGCATGCGGCTATTGTTGCGCAGGCACAAGATGCGCGAACACCCGTCATCGATAAGACGACGCGTAGCAAGTTCGCCGATGCCATAGCTGTCGCTCGCAATCTGAACAGAGGCCTCGCCAAGGTCGCAGTCGATACCAACCAGACTCAAGCCCATCTCGGCATACGCCTCGGCACCGATATTAAGCGAGTTGACGATGACGCCATCAACCATATTGCGTCGAAGCATGTCGATATAAGAGCGCTCAAGCTCGGGTCGATTGGCGCTATTGCACAGCAGCATCTTAAAACCGTTTTCGGCCAGGGTATGCTCAATGACTTGAACCACTTGGGCATGAAACGGACTGCTGACATAGGGGACGATCATACCGATAAGATTCAGGCGACCGTTGAGCATGGCACGAGCGATATCGTTGGGCGTATAGTTGATGCGCTTCATCGCGGCATGGACCTTATCGCGGGTCTCTTGGCTAATATAGCCACGATTATTAAGCACACGAGATACCGTAGTAGGCGAAACCCCCGCCACCGCCGCAACTTCCTTGATGCCAGGCTTAGCCGTATCCTTAGAACGAGCACTCTCGCGAGCCATAGCACCCTCCCCCATCAACATGTCATACGTTTACATACGAACAAAGCATACCCCAACAAGAGCGGGAAGACGGTAACAGTACAAGTAAGTAAACGACTCATCCAAATAATTAGGAGAGTTCCGCCTAAAGGGTGACTACACAGGACCCCCGCCGGGGCTGTTTGGGCTACCTCTCAAAACATTCCGCACTGATATTTTCTGTATTGAAGACGTCGATGATGCACCCGTATAC
>OLQK01000088.1_pt1 | contig 113972 bp, 91 predicted proteins | sample 1672501 | NCBI WGS metagenome assembly OLQK01 (sample SAMEA3136693, study PRJEB25190) | human gut metagenome | biome: human gut; feature: human-associated habitat; material: faeces | place: Austria | collected 2013
GAGGCGGTTGGGACTGGCGGCGTAGGCCGCTGTCCAAGTAACTGTCCGCACCCCCTCCAGCCAATTATATTTCGTTCAACTCTAGAAATCCATATTTTTTCGAAACGGAAAATGAAGGAGAGGATGCAAGTTAGACTTCCACATCGCCCTTGATTCTTGATACTTCATTTGCACCTTAGAAGCATTAGTGCACTAAGGGCCAATGCCTGCGCACAGAAAAACAACTTGAGGAGTTCCACATGAGTCCAAAACTGTCAATTATTATGCCTGTCTGCAATGTCGAGAACTATCTCGCCGACTGCCTCGACAGCGCTTTGCGCCAGTCATTTCAAGACGTAGAAATAATCTGTATCAACGACGGCTCAACCGATGGATCGCTCGAGATTCTGCACAAGTACGAAAAGCAGGACAGCAGGGTTAAGGTAATAGACAAGCCCAATGCCGGCTATGGGGCCGCAATGAACGATGGGCTTGATGCGGCAACTGGCACATACGTTGGCATCCTCGAATCCGACGATTATGTCTGCGAGCATGCTTGGGAAAAGCTATATGCACTGGCCACCAAGAGCAATTTGGACATTGTCAAAGGTTGCTACCTTCAGTTTTCCGAGACTAAAGAGTCGTTCTTCAACGCAATCACCAAGGTTGATCGACATTGCCCCACATGGCTTCCTCAAGTTCCCTTCGACACCGTTTTCACACCAAAGGACTATCCTCGCTGTTTCTGGATGAACCCTAGCATCTGGACGGGAATCTATAAGCGAGACTTCCTGCTAAAGAACAACATACGGTTCAACGAGACGCCTGGAGCCTCATACCAGGACACCTCTTTTGCCTTCAAAGTTTGGGTCTCGGCTGAGCGCGCCATGGCTACGGAGACCCCGGTAATACACTATCGCCTGGACAGCGCCTTCTCGTCTTCGAATTCTCGGGCAAAGGTCTTCGCTGTTTGCGACGAGATGGACGAGTGCGAAGAGTTCCTGGACAGTCGAAATTCGGATGGCCTGTTTTACCATATCCTCTGCGCTCTCAGATACAAGACGTATCTCTGGAATATCGGACGCGTAAGCGCCGCCTTGAAGCTATCTTTCCTAGATAGGATGCGCGGAGATTTCCTTCGAGACATCGAATTGAACCGTTTCGACGCACATCTCTTCGACGACGCCTCTCGTGAGGAGTATCTCGCTATCGCAGGAGTAGATAGCAGCTCTTCAGATTCCGGTCCTTCCCAGGATCAGCAAACCCCTATCGTGCTTATCCCGCAGAAAGATAGCGGGCTTGAAGAAAGCAATCTCTTCACTATCATCGTTCCCTTCGCCAATAACGAACGGCATCTTCCCGAGTGCCTCGAAAGCATAGAGAGCCAGACCTGTAAAGAATACGAAGTCGTCCTCGTCGACACCGGTTCATCCGACGGCTCTTTTCCGCTTGCTTCAGAATACGCGTCGAGAAACAATACAACTTTGCTCAGATTGCACGGAGCGACAGCTTACGATGCCATCATTGCGGCTTCTCGCCAAGCAAGCGGAAACTTCATCCAGCTTCTCATGCCGTCAGATCGCTTGGAGAGCGACGCCCTTGCCTCAATTTCCGACCAGCTGAACGACTATGACCTCGATCTTGTCGTTCATGGAGTACGTGCATATTACGAAACTCCTTTTGTGGAAAAGAAATATCAAAAAAAGGGAAACCCCTTTGCCTCACATCGCCTCTATCCCTCGATCTCCACCGGCGAATTGCTTTTCGCCGAAATGGAAGAAGCGGATGACTTTCACGATGAAATCTGGTCCATGGTGTTCTCGAAGGAGCTCTTGAAGAAAGCTGCGATTCCGTCACGTTACACCGAGCTTAACGATCATCTTCTCGCCTTGCAACTTATTCTTCTCGCGAATCGTGCCGGCTGCTCCAACAGAGGAACCTACATTCGCAGAATCACCGATTACCCTATCGACAAACCTGTTGAACCTGCCAAGAAGATTCTAAGCAGGTTAGAGGGCTTGGGAACACTGCAGAACCTGCTTGAATCCCGCGATGACGACTACCTCGTATGGCATGCGCTTGATGCATTTTGCAATGAGTGGGCGAGGCTTTGCCGAGTAGATTATCGCAATGCAAACACTGCTCAGAGAAACGAGGTGCTCCGCTGCTGCAGCAAGGAGGCGGAGCGCTTTCTCACGGCAATTCGATGGGGCGTTCGTCCCGACGAGCTGCGCATATCTTACGAGAGACGGGGAAATCGCCTGCAAAGAGAGCTCAACGAGGCGACCAAGGCAGGGCGTGCGGTAAAAACAGCACGCAACTTGTCCGCACGTTTGCGTCAACTTCGCTCTTCTGCCAAAAGACTCACCCAACTCGGAGGAAAAAGGACGCAGGAGACGCCTCACCTCGTGTCTAAAACGAGTCCCAAAACACTTATCGTACTCGACAGCGCAGAATGCTCCTCCGAGATGCAGTCGTGCGTGATACTGGCGAGAATCTTAACCGAGCTCGGTGAGAAGAGCACCGTCGTCATACCGGAAAAGGGAGCTTTAGAAGTCGTACTGAACACCGAACGCGTTCCCTACCGCATCTTCCCCATCTTCAAAGAGGCCCCTCGCACCACCGATGGCAACACGGCACCGATCAAGAAGGAACCCACATTCGCCTTCGATCGCAAGGTTCTAGCCAAGCTTGCAAAATACATCGAGGAAGAGCATTTCGATATAGTGCACTGCATCAACTACGATGGCCTTTACGGGGCATTAGCAGCAGCCGCTGCGAACGTTCCCAGCATTTTCCATCTTCGCTCGTCAATAAGAACAGGAGCAATGAGCGACGAAATCATAACCGATGCGCTTAGCCGGGTTGGCGCAATATATGCTGCATCTGACACTGCCGCACGTACGCTCTCAAATAGATGCCCCCGTGTTTCCGCGCAAGTCATCTACGACGGCGCCGAGCCCCATAAATTCTATTCCCTCCACGGACGCACGAACCTCGATCATCTCAGAGCGGTATTCTGCGTCGAGGCACTGACGAAAAGCGCCGCAGAAATCTTATCCTCCGCCCTTGCCGCTGTTAGTGAGCTAACGCAGAAGCGATCTGGCACAACCTGTAGCATCGCTATCATTGCGGAAAGACTCGACGATAATGCTATGGTAATTCTTCAGAGCACTATCGCGGAAAAGGAGCTTTCGGGCTCAGTTGGAGTGTTCGGTAGCCGCAGCGACATGCCAGAGCTCTGGCACTGCAGCGATATCGCCCTCATGATCTCGGACGAAGACCTCTCCGTAAGCACCGGCGTTGGCGCCATGATGGCCGGAGTGCCTCTTCTCTGCGCAGCAAACAATCCCTGTAGCGAGATTATCGAGAATGGTGCGACGGGCTGCATCTTGGCGGAAACCAATCTCGCAACAATCGAGAGCGCCATCGAGGACGTGATAGACAACTCCGCTCCTACCCACAAAATGTCAGTAGATGCCCAACAAGTCGCACGTTTTTGCTACACGCTCGAGGAAACCGCCCGAATAATCCATCAACTGCATAAAGACTTCTTCGCAAATCAAATAGCTACCGCTTAATGCTCGGCTCGAGAAGAGCAAGCGTGAATACTCGCTTGCTCTTCTATTTATCCGCTGCTTCCCCGCCTCGAGTCAGTTCTTTTCTAATCCTTCGAGGAAGCCGCAAAGCTGCCCTGCCGCAGCTATAGAGCCATTTTACTTTCGAGAATTTGCGTTCGATCTCGGCACGTTCTTTCTCGGCATTTTTAAACGCACGCTCAACTTGGGCTCTCTGTTTCTCCGATTCTCTCAAGCGACGTCGGAAATCGAGTCTCTTCGCCTCTTCCGTATCTAAATCCCGATTTGTCGCAAAGAGCATATAAACTTTAAAGCCCTCGCAGCTTTCATCGCGAAGATGAGAAACGAACTCGTTATACCAGGGCGTATAGTAGTAGCCGTCTTTACGAACGCGCAGATCCATGACATCGATTGCTTCACTTTTCAGGTAATCGAAGCACTGATCGAACGCGTTGGAATTCGTCACATTCCTCAGAGTGTGACGTGCAACTCCGAGGAACTTGCAATCGAAGCTTCGCTTCGCATCACCTAGCTTCGAACCGATCGCCCGCCATACCCGCATCCAGGCATAAAGAGGATCAAGGGCAGCCTGACTAAGCGTTCCCACGAGACTATCTGGCCTGTCGATACGGTAGACCACAAGCGGAGTCTTCACCACCGTTATTCGATCGGCATACCAAAGAGCAAGGGCACATATCTCAACATCTTCACCGTTCCGCGTCGTTGCATATTGCAGATGACGCTCTCGCAGGAAATCGAGGCGGAACATCTTATTGAACATCATAATAGTGGTGAAGCTGAACAGATGCTCCGCATTGTCGGAGCGGTTGAATGGCAGTTTCTCAGGCACCCGCTTTACTTCCAAATAACCGGGCGCATCTACCGTGAGCCCAAGTTGCTCATAGTAGCGCTTCCCCGCGCAAACGCAGATATCCGCTTCGTCTTTCTTGCTCTTCTCGTACATGAGCTCCAGAGCATTTTCCGCCATGAAGTCATCGGAATCGCAGAACATGATGTATTCGCCGCGAGCTGCGGCCATCCCATTGTTGCGAGCGGTACCAGCGAATTGGTTTTGCTGATGAATTACTTTTAGTCGTAGGTCTTTAGCAGCATAGCTCTCAAGAATTGCCGGTGATTCATCGGTGGATCCATCGTCCACGCAAATGATCTCGATGTCAGCCAGAGATTGCCCGACAATGCTATCGAGACATTGCTCGAGATATGGGGCGGTATTATAGACAGGAACGACCACCGAGACCTTCACCGGATTCGCCATGGCTAATCCTCCAGATAGGCCATGAGGTTGCGGTACATGCCGGGCAGATCCTGCGTCGCCGCCCAGCCGAGGGCCTGAAGGCGCGATACGTCCAACGGCAGATGATGTTCGGGGGGGTAAGGGGCATCGGGGTCTATCGCGCAGCGCACCTGCACGCTGCCGTCCGGTGCCAAGGACGCCACCATCTCGGCCATCTCCCGCACCGAGCAGTAGGTGGACGGGTTGGCGGCGTTGTAGGCGCATCCCGGCTCGCCCTTCAGCATCACCGTGAGCAATGCGGACACCGCGTCGGCCGTGTACAGGTACATGCGCGTGCTGGCGCCCGTCGTCTTAAGGACGATGTCCTCCCCCGCCAAAGCGTTGCGCGCGCACATGGCAAACAGGCGGCCGTCGCTCTTCGGGATGCCGGGGCCGAAGGTCTGGGCCAGGCGCACCACCATGGCGGGGACGCCATACTCGGCGGCATAGGCGCAGCAGTACTGCTCGGCCATGCGTTTGCCCTCCGGGTAGCAGCTGCGCACGCGCAGGGGGTCCACATAGCCCACTTGGCTCTCATTCAGCAAGTTATCAAGTCCCGGCTCGGCGTTGCCATCGCCGTAAGCTTCCATGCTGGAAGCGTACACCATGCCAGACACGCCCTTCGCCCGGGCCAGCTCCAGCACGCGCCTCGTGCCGAGCACCAGGGCGTCCGCCGTCTCGACGGGATGCTCCGCGAAAAACTTCGATGCCGTGGGGCAGGCAGTGTGAACGATGTAGTCGATGGAGCCCTCGGGCTGAGGGAAGTCCTCAACAGAGCCCACGACCATTTCTAGGCCATCGTCCTCACCGTAGGCGGAAAATATCTCGCGAGCACGCTCCTCGTTCCTTACTAGGCAGAGAACGCGGATCTGCGGGCCTAGGCCGAGACGGTTGCGCTCCAGCAGCAGGCGAGCGCAGGCGAAGCCGATGAGGCCCGTGGCTCCGGTGATGAGCACGCACTTCCCTTCTAGCTCGCCCCAGGGAATGGCCTCCGAGCGCGCCTGCTCGCGCGATTCGGCAAAGATATCGAACATGGCAGCCTCCTAGAAACCGAATATCTCCGAGCTCTCGCGCGCATCCACGAAGGCCCGGAAGATGTAGAAGTCCGACGGCGTGGTGATCTTGATGTTCTCCGGTCCCGTCTCCACCGCGTGCAGCACGTGCCCGTAATGGCGCATGAGGCTTGCCGAATCGATGAATCCCTCCTCGCCATCGGTCATGGCCCGTTCGTGGGCGTCGATGAGCTCGCCGATGTTGAAGCACTGGGGGGCTTTGGCCATGCGGCAGGCGGCCCGGTCGATGATGTTGGTTACCACGCCGTCCTCTTCCTGCACGATGGTCTCGATGGCCGGCGTGACGGAAATGGCGTTGCCATGGGCGGCCACCGATTCGGCGCACCTTGTAATGGTCTCGTCGCTCACCAGAGGGCGCACCCCGTCGTGGACGAACACGGCATGGTCGCGCCCCACGGCCGCCTCCAATGCCGCCAGGCCGTTGCGGATGGATTCCTGCCCCGTGGCACCACCAGGAATCACATCGACGACCTTGGTGATGTCGTAATGGGCGATCTTCTTCTTCAGGAAGGAAATCCAATCCTTCAGGCACACTACCACGATGCCGTCGATAGCCGGGTGGTTCTCGAAGGCCTCGATGGTATACAGGATGATGGGCTTTCCGTACAGCTCAAGGAACTGCTTGGGCCGCGTTTTGGTGTTCATCCGCTGGCCCGTTCCACCAGCGAAAATAAGGGCGTAGTTCATGGGCAGCTGCTTCTTTCCGCTTCTCTTGCCGTTTTCGCCTATTATGACGCATTGCGCGCCAAGCGCACGCCCGGCACTTCTTTTTCCAGGAGCACCGCATCAATGACGCGGTCGGCCGCATAGCCCGCCTGCTCCGAGCAGCGATCGATCATCGATGCGTCCGGCGCCGTCGAACGGTAGGCGGCCTTCTCTAGCACGTCCACGAACTCTTCGGACGTGTCGCACACCACCCCCGGCGCCATATCGTCCACCGAGCGCTGCACGCCACGCGTAGCCGAGTACTCCACCTTGTCGGGCACGTAGAAGACCACCGGCTTTTGCAGAAGGAGGCAGTCGTAGAAGCAGGACGAGTAGTCCGTTACCAGAACATCGGCCACATAGAGCAGGTCACCCAAACTCTCGTCCGAGAGATCCTTCAAGCGATTCGCGAAAGCGGACGGTATCTCCGGGCGCTCCTCGATGAAGTGGTGCATCTCGAAGACGAAGTATGAGTTGGTGCGCTCGCACATCTCCCAAAGCGCCCGGTAGTCGATGTAGGAGTCGTAAGGGTAATAGGCCGTGGCCTGCCCGGCCCCGCGAAAGGTGGGGGCGAACACGATCACGCGCCCGTCGCCCATCCACGGGTACTTCGCCATAAGGCGTTGCTCCGCCGCCGCCTGGCGCTCCTCGTCGAGGAAGTGGTCGAGCCGGGGCATGCCGGTGGCTAGCAGTGCCTCCTGTTCGATGCCGAACACCTCGGAGTAGATATCGCGTAGCTCCCCATTGCCCACCAGGGCGTAGTCGTAGCGCCGATGGGCCGACTGGTAGGGGTCGGGGGAACCTGAGATGCCGAAGCGGGCATAGCCTACCGACTTGAACCCGACGCCGGCATGCCATACCTGGGTGAGCACCGTATCGTCGTCGGGATCGATGAAGTTGAAGACGGGACAGTAGTCGTCGATGAAGATGTAGCGACTCCTGGCAATGGCGTTGATGTCCTTAATCCAGAAAAATAGATTCTGGTGCCCCACGAATGTGTTGCGGTACCGCTCTATGACGGGGAATTCCTTGTCGATCCCCCTCTCTATTAGGCGATCCCGAACGGCGGCCAGGTTCTCCGTCGGCTCATCTCCGTTCTCCTTAAAGAACAGCACGACGTTATCCTTCGGCCGCAAGACCTTCCTCGCTAGCTTGTAATAAAGCGAGAAGAGGTTCTTCTCCATCTGCCGGAGACTGAACCGGCGCGTCTGGGGCTTCCGGTTCTTCACGAAGTAGTCGATGGCCAGCTTCACGATGAGGTAGTCGCTGGCGTCCATGGAGGGAATGAGCGAGGCGGCCAGCGCGTACTTGCCGTCCACATAGCGGAAGACCCGGGACAGGTCGCCCAGCCACTCCGTCAGCTGCGGCGAATAGGCGATGTTATGGGTCGTGAAGGGACGGTTGCGGATGTCCTCGTCGATCTGTTCGTCGGTGAAGGGGTATGCGGCATAGTCGACCCCATCTCTTTTCGCCCTTCGCACTTGCGAGGGCTTTAGTTCTCCCCACAGGCGCTTTTTCGCGAGAGTCACAAGATAGGGGGCGTTGGCACGCGCCCACGGGAGGCGGGCTTGCTCATCGGACAGCTGCTGGCAGATGATCCACTCGCCGTCGGACAGGGGCTCCCGACCGCCGCCTTGGGTAATGTTGACGACAGCCGTCACAAGGTCGCCTTCCAGGGTTTCCCGGAATTCCACGAACTGCCGGGATCTCACGCGGAACAGCTTCAGATGCGCGGGCTTATCGGCGCGATAGGTCACGCGCAAAAAAACCCGTTCCCAGGAAATATCCTCTATTGTTACGATCACGCCGTCCTCCGTCTCTCATATAGCGAAAACCATGATACCATGGGCTGCAATCGTAGCGAAAAAGCCCACAGGCCCAGCACCGCAAAGACAGGAGGAGCATCGTGAAGCGTCTCGCCGTGGCGGCGGCTACCACCCTGCTCGCCCTGTTCTACCGCATCTGCCGCCTTTTTCCCGTCAAGCGCCAGGTGGTGTGCATCAGCCGTCAGAGCAACGATGCCCCTATCGATTTCCTCCTTCTGAAAGAAGGGCTCGCACGCAAGGAGCCGCCATACCGCACGGTCATACTGGCCGACAAGCTGGAAAGCCCGCTCCGCTATTTACCCGTCATGGCCAAGCAGGTCTTCTTCATCGCGACGAGCCGGGCCGTCGTGGTGGATTCCTACTGCATCGTGGTGAGCCTGCTCGGTAGCCGCATTAAGGCCCCCGTCGTGCAGATCTGGCACGCCCTGGGCAACATGAAGAAGTTCGGTTATGCCACACTGGATACGCCCGAGGGCCACAGCTCCGAGACGGCCCGTCTCATGCATATGCACGAGGGGTACGACGCCGTCGCCGTCTCATCGCTCAACTTCCGCGACGATTTGGCCGCCGGTTTCAACGTGGATCCCTCCATCGTTTTCGAAGCCCCCCTTCCCCGGGTCGATCTCCTGCGCGACCCTGCGTTTCGCTCGAGGCAGCGCGAGGCCTTCCTGAGGGAGCATCCCGAAATGGCCGGCAAGAAGACCATCGTCTATTGCCCGACCTTCCGCAAGACGCCACCGCCCAACGAGGAGAAGGCGATGCAGAACTTGCTCTCGGCCGTCGATTTCGATGAGTTCAACTTCGTATTCCTCCCTCATCCCGTCAGCCGGCAGACTATCGACGACCCGCGCGTCATCACCGCCGACCGCAGCGGCATCGATCCTCTGTTTGCCGCCGACTACGTGATCACCGACTACTCCACCGTCATGTACGAGGCGGGGCTTCTGGGCGTGCCGGTTTTTCTGTACGCCTACGATTGGGGCACTTACCACGAGAAGCGCTCGTTCAACATCGACCTCGCCCGCGACGTGCCCACCTTGTTCACCGACGATCCTAGCGTACTCGTGAAAGCCATCGAGCGCGACGCCTTCGAACCCGAGAGATATCAATGTTTCGTCAGGAACAACATTACCCTTCCCACGCATGGAACCTGCACGAATCATCTTTGTCGGTATATTCTGAAGCTGGTTCAACAGACAGATTGCTAGCTTCTCAGCACATCGCCAATTGGTATACTTAAACGCTGTCTGTAAGCTTCCGAAGGATTTGTTGCCCCATGTGGATTTCTTTTCTCGCCTGCATCATACTATGCGCTATCGTTCTATATGTACCGGGCTATCTTCTGTTTAGGAATTTGGCCTTCAGCACCCCGCGAAGCATAGCGTTCGCTCCTATAGCTTCGACAGCTATCATTTCAATCGTAGCCATCGTAAACGAAAAGATCGGCATCTTCTCTGCAGGATCAACTGTCTTTGGACCTACGCTCGTCCTGTGCTTCATCCCTTACCTCATTGCCAAGCTCATTGGACACGCCAAGACCACGGATCGGGCAACTTCTTGGGATTGGAAGTTCCTCGCCTGCTATGCTGCTTTCGGTATCTTGATATGCGTCTACATGTTTATCAAGCCACTCGACGGTGCCGATTCCTTCTATTGCCGCGCAGACAACGCAACCCATCTGAATATGGTCCGATACTTCGTCGAGTCCGGGCAGTGGTCATCCATTGGCGCTACAACTGGAACGATCGCTTTCATTCCAGGAAGTGCCGGTTTCTACCCATCCGCTTGGCACGACCTCGCAGCTCTCGTCTGCACCCTCGCCTCGTCCGATCCCATCGTCGCCATCAACGCGACTAACGCTGTGATATGCGGCCTCGTCTATCCGACTTCCATGTGGGCATTTCTCACTTGCCTGTTCCCTAAATCCAAGTTGCACATCGCAGTTGGAGCCGTGGCTAGTATGTCGGTTGCCTGCTTCCCATGGACTTTCCTCATAAAAGGCCCCTTGGTATCAAACCTCCTTAGCTTTGCTCTTCTTCCTGCGGTGCTCGCTCTTTTCATGCACTACATCAAAGCCGGCATAGGCGTCCATTGGAAGGGTACTCTTTTCTCCGGCATCCTCGCCGTTGCGGCTCTTGCGCTATCTCAACCGAACGGTCTGTTCTGCGCCTACATTTTTGCCGCAGCCTATATCACGCATCGCTCCATGAAACGATTCTCCAGAAACAAGGTGTTGGCTTTTGCTCTATCGGCAGTGGTCTTCATCATCCTCTGGTTCGTTCTTTTGCAGCTTCCATTCTTCGCTGAAGTTGTCAACTTCCCCAACACCGGCGGCCTAACACTAACTCCCGTTGAGAGCTTTATCGCCTCCGTCACGTTCGAGTTCTATGTCGGACAGCCGCCGCAAACCATCTTGGCCATCGTGGCTTTTGTTGGATGCGTCGTAGCCATCAAGAAGCATCGGGTATGGCTCATCTTCCCAGCAGTTTATATGGTCATCGCCTACGGGGTATCTCGCTGCACCGACGAATACTTGCGAAACGTTCTCTGCGGTTTCTGGTACAACGACCCGTGGCGCTTGGCAGATGCCGCCGCTATATTTCTCGTGCCGCTCATCACGATGGGGCTGAGCGCCATCATCGTCGCCATCGCCAAGTCCTACGACGAGCGCAAAGCGTCTAAGCGCCCCAACGCAACGCACAAGCAAAGCAGCTTGCGCGTTGTAACCGCCGTCTTGCTTGTTGTTTTTACGTGCTACAACTTCTTTCCTAGCTACCACAATCTCGTAACGCACAAGAGAGAATGGTCTCCGTTCGGGTTCATGCGGGATCGCATTGCCCGCGAGTACAGCACGACGAGAGACCATGTCTATAGCACGAAGGAGAAAGACTTCGTCAATAGGGCCATGGAGATGATTCCCGACGGGTCGCTCGTCATCAACTCTCCTGAAGATGGCAGCCTCTTCGCCTATGGCGTCAACGGCATTAATACCTACTTCCGGCATCCCACCACAGGATCTCTAACGGATGACGCCAATATGATAAGAGAGGGCTTGGACACCATCGCCGAAAGCGAGGAAGTGCGGCGCGCTGTTAAAGACGTGTCGGCTGAATATGTGCTCCTGCTCGATCAGGGCGTACCTTACGACGAGGGCAAATGGCTTTTGCAAACAACTGAAGATAGTTTGAAGCGGTGGGACGGCATCAATCGCATCACCGACGAGACGCCCGGATTCGAAACAGTTCTTTCCGACGGCGATATGCGACTCTACAAGATCACCGGCACCGACGATGGCGGTGCCTCCGGGGAGTAGCGCACATGTGGCCGTTGTTCGCGGGAGCTTGCCTCGCATGCCTTGTGGCGCTATACGGACCAGGGTGCCTTCTCTTCCGAGGTCTTCGGTTCAGTTGGCCCCTGGCGCTCGCTTGCGCCCCATTAGCAAGCGTCTTCGGCTATGCCGCCATAAGCGTCCTGTGGGGCATACTCGGCATAGACTGCTCATGGGCAACCGTGGCTCTGCCCGTCGCGCTCGCCTGTGGAGCGCTCCTCGCAGCCTCGCGGCTCTTCGGAACGCGGGACAGGCCACCCCGTAGTTCCAGCTTCGCTTGGCGGATGCTCGCACTGTACCTCCTTGCGGGCATTGCCGTCTGCCTGTACGTCTATGTGCTCAGCCTCGACGGCCCGGAGTCGTACTACTGCCGCTACGACAACCAGACCCACTACAACCTGGCGCGCCACTTCCTCGATACGAGCGATTGGTCGGCATTGCACACCGGCTCCGGAGCTGTGGCCGACGAGGCGCAAACTGGCTACTATCCAGCTGCGTGGCATCTGCTGGTTGCCCTTGTCGCCTCGGCCACGGGTATCGACATGCCTATCGTCATGAACGCCCTGAACGCCATGCTGAGCGGCGTCACCTACCCCCTGAGCTCGTTCGTCCTCATGCACGCGCTTTTCCCCGCGAGGCGGGATGCGCTGTTCTTCGGCGCCTTCACGAGCGTAGGCTTCGCCTGCCTTCCCTGGGTGCTCCTTCTGAAAGGGCAGCTGCTCGCCAACTTGCTGAGCTTCTCGCTGACACCGGCCGCCATCGCTCTTGTCATCGCCTACGTTCACGCAGGAGCGCGGCGCCATTGGAAGGGGCTGGCGCTCTGCTCGGCCCTATCGGTGGGTTTCTTCGGCGTTGCCCACCCCAACGGCCTTTTCACCGTATTGGTGTTCCTGGCCCCCTTCGTCATCCATCGAATCGCCGACGCGATAACGCAATCCACTTGGATTGGATCTCGCAATCCGCTGCGGAAACCATGGGTCGTCTGGATCCTCGGCCTTGCTTTCGCCTATCTTGTCTGGCAGGCTATGCTGTATGCCCCTCCCCTTCAGCAGGTAGTCCTCTTCAACAACACGGGGAACCTGAATCTTTCCTGGGCTGAAAGTGCCTATGCCGCCGCAATCTTCTCGCTTTATCCCGAGCAACCGCCCCAATGGGCTCTTACCCTAGCTTGCGCTGCAGGGTTCGTTGCGCTCGTGCGGCAGCGGCGGTTCTGGCTGGGCCTTCCCGCTCTGTACATGCTCGTCGTGTACGGCCTATGCCGATGCAGCGACGCGCCCTACACCCTGCGGACGTTCCTCGCCGGATTCTGGTACAGCGACCCCTACCGCGTCCTCTGTTGCGCCGAGTTGTTCCTCATCCCCATAGCCGCCCTCGGCCTGGCGACCATTGCCGCCTATGCCCATCGCAAGATCGATCGTCTTTCCTGGAAGGGGTCGCTGGCTCTCGTCGCCGGGGTCTTCGCGCTCGTCAACTTCTTCCCCTTCTACCAAGAGCCGCCTGAAGACCAAAGCTCCGAAGTATCCGGCAGCCATTTCGTGCCCACGGTGGGAACAGCCGTCGGCTATATGCACTACCTCATGGAGTCCGGCTACGACGAGGGCGAAGAGCAGGTGTACAGCGCCGAGGAGCAGCGCTTCGTGCGCAAGGTGCTCGAGATGATTCCAGGCGGAGCCCTGGTCATCAACCAACCCCACGACGGAAGCGCCTTCGCCTACGGGCTCGATGGGCTTAACACTTACTTCCGCCATATCGACACCGAGGGCACCACCGAGCAGAGCCGGACGATACGCGACCACTTAAGCGACATCGCCACAGATTCCACCGTTCGAGAGGCAGTGCGCAACTCAGGGGCGCAGTATGTGCTCCTTCTCGATCAAGGGCTGCCCTACGACGAGGGCAGATGGCTCATCCAAACTGGAGAAGACTACGAGATGGGATGGGAGGGCTTAGCAAACCTCACAGATGACACGCCGGGATTCGAGACGATTCTCGCCGATGGCGACATGCGGCTTTACAAGATCACCGCCGAGGAGTCCGCCGAAGATCAGTAGTTTCCCTCGTAGTAGGCGATGGCGTCCTCTATCGAGCCATCAAACTTCTTCGAACCATGGTCGAGCACGATGCCGCGCGTGCAAAACTCCTCGGCCGCAGAAGACGTATGCGTAACGAAGAGCACCGTCACGTCCTCTTTCTCCATGATCTCGCGCACACGGGCGAAGCACTTTTTCTGGAACTGCTTGTCCCCCACCGAAAGCGCCTCGTCCACTACGAGGATTTCCGGATCGCTTGAAACGGCGAACGCGAAGCCGAGACGCGACTTCATGCCCGACGAATAGGTGCGCACCGGCTGATCGATATAGACCCCGAGATCGGCGAACTCGACCACCTTCGGCTCAAGCTCTGCGATTTCCTCACGCTCGAGACCCAGGGCATGACCGCGAAGATAGATGTTCTCACGCCCTGTGAGTTTCATATCGAAACCAGCTGTCAGCTCAAGCAAGGCGCTCACGGTTCCGTTGACCGTGACCTCTCCTTTAGTGGGATAGGTCACTCCCGTGATCATCTTCAACGTCGTGGACTTTCCGGCGCCGTTGGTGCCCAGGAAAGCCACCGCCTCGCCCCGCTTCACTTCGAATGAGAGATCGTCGCAAGCGTTCACCGTGGCAACGAGCTTGCGCTTGTCGTTGCTGCGGAACACGCTGAGGAAGCGCTGCTTGTCGTTCTCGTACAGCTTGTACGTCTTCGTGACGTGATCGAACTTGATGGCGATGGGAGCCTCACTAGAGGACATCGGCCACCTCCTCGTGAGTACGCTTGTAGATGATCGTCGTGGCTATGAGCTGCAAGATGAACACCACGACGAAGCCGATGATAGCCTCTGGTTTCTCCCAGATCCACATCTTGTCGTACACCGCGCAGCGGTACATAGTGACGAAGAAGGTGACGGGATTGAACATGAGGATGGCCTCGATGGCGGGAATGCCCATGGAGTACACATCGAAAATGACGCCCGACAGCCAGAACAACGGCGTCGAGAGCGTCTGCAGAAGATTCTTGAAGTCCTTGCTTATGGCGGAAAGGCAACTCGTCATAAGCGAGAACAAGTCGAAGAACACGAACATGAGCACCATGGCGACGGGGATCTGAAGGAGGTACCAGTCCGCCGTCTGGCCGCAGAGGAAAAATACGATGAGCAGGGCGGCCACGAGACCAGCTTGAATGATCATCGTAGAGATGGAATAGATGGTGGGAATGCCCGGCAACGGAAACTTGATCTTCGTGACCAGGTAGGAGTAACGCTTGAACACATCGATACCGGCACCCAGGATATCTTGCATATAAAACCACGGGATGAGGCCACCCATCAGCCAGAGGATATAGGGCACATCCGATCCGGTTTGGTTACCGCTTTTCAAGCCGACCTCAAGGGCGAACCAGAAGCAGAAGATGTAAACGGCTGGCTTGGCGAAAAACCAGAAGGAGCCGAGCACCGCGCCAGCGGATGTTTTCTTCAGATCGAACAGGCCGAGGCTCAGGATCTGCTTGCGCCACTCCCATTGTTCTTTGATTATCTCAGAAAGCGTGCCCACAATCCCCATTTCTCGCAATGGACAACCAGACGAGCCTTTATTCTACCATTGCTTGGCTGGCATCGCCGCATCCTTGCGCGATTCTTCGATAGAGAAACCCCATCGGCACCATATTGTCGCACGATCGCCCCTAGTTTCCGGATTATCGCAAAAGATAGCATGCCCTGATGAGATCAGCCCCATACGCAAGAGAGCCGCCCTTTTGACGACTCCCTTTTACTCAGCTGATCTTATTACTCAATCGAATGAGTTGTCGGCAAATGCCGAATTTCACTTGCCGATTAGCCGCAGTTGCTGCAGACGCGAGACTTGCCCGATTGAGCAACGGTTCCCGAGTGGATACCGGTGGAGCGCTTGAGAGATACGCAGTCTTTGGTGAGGTGGTATACCTCACCGTTGTCAACCCAATAAACTGTTTTCGTATCAGCGAGGTTCGTGCCGCTCTTGGAACGATCCCACTTGCCGTTCGCGTCAACGTAGTACTTCCCTATCCAGCAATTCGTCGCCATGACGCCCGACCCGTCAACGTAGTAATCGCCGATCCAGGTATTTGCGGCCATTGCACCCGAGCCCTTGAGATAGTACCAGCTTCCGCCAACTTTCTGCCAGCCGGTCTTCATGGCGCCCGACTTGGCGAGATAGTACCAGGAACCACCGACTTTCTGCCAACCCGTGGCCATGGCGCCGCTCTGGTTCAGGTAGTACCAGGTCTTGCCATCTTTCAACCAACCGGTCTGCATAGCGCCCGAACCGGAAAGGTGATACCATTTGCCGCCGACCTGCTGCCAGCCGGTCTTCATCCAGCCAGCGCCGTCGAACAGATACCACTTGCCATCAATCTGCGCCCAGCCAGACTTCGCATAGCCGCCGCCGTTATAGGCATACCACCATTTGCCCGAGGACTTCTTCCATGTCCCCTGCTGGGCGGCATAGGCCGTCTGGCCCTCAGCCGTCTCCTGCGCTAGCGCCGTAAGCGCCCCGCAGCCGAACGCCACCAGAACAGCAAGCGCCACCGAAGCAATCCTTCGCCTCATAGAAGTTTGCATAGCAGATCCTTTCGTTTCAGTAATCTGATCTAAACAGTCATCTTATCACAATCGTTAGTTTTTATGGTGCGCTAATCAGAAAGACTAGCTTTTAAGTACAGGTAAATCAATGCAATCAAGCATTAAGGCCGAGCAGATCGAGATGGCCACGGGCCGGAAGCTGTTCGTCGACGATTTCGGCCGAGCCCTGAAGATCGGCTGCAATGACCCGCGCCCCTGCGGAAGCGACAAGAAGTTCAAGAAATGTTGTGGAAGGTAAGCGCTCGCCGCTTCCCTACCGCCCGTGCCTTCCGTACCAGCGGGGCTTGTCTTCTTGGCGGGTGTGGCGGCCGTGGTAGTGGTGGCGCAGAACCTGATCGAAGATGCCGAGGCGCCACAGTATCAAGAACGACCCCAGCAGCATGATGGCGATCATAGCCCACACCGCAACACCGTGGGTACTGCTCATAACCCAGGCGCCCACGCCCAGAAGCGCCGTCCAGGCGTACACGATGACGACGCTCTTGCGCACGCCGTAGCCCTTGCGCAAAAGCATGTGGTGCAAGTGCTTCCGATCGGCCTGCTGGATGGGCTGGTGGTGGTACACGCGCCGAATGATGGCCGCCGCCGTGTCGGCGATGGGGATGGCGGCGATCACAAGGGGCACCGCCAGCACGATGACCGTGGGCGAGCGCATAACGCCCATGAGCGAGATGACGCCGATCATGGCGCCTAAGAGCAGCGAGCCCGAATCCCCCATGAAGATGCTCGCCGGCGCGAAGTTGTAGCGCAGAAACGCCAGCGTCGCGCCCAGCAAAATGATGGACAGCATCGCCGTCTCTTCCAAACCGCGCCCGAAGGCGATGAGAAACAGGAAGAACGACGCGATGGCCGCGATGCCCGCAGCTAGGCCGTCCAGGCCGTCGATGAGGTTGATGACGTTCATGAAGCACACGAGGTAGAGCACCGTCAGCGGATAGGACCACCAGCCGAACTGGATGAACCCGGCGCCCAGAGGGTTTGCAATGCTCGACAGCAGAAGCCCCGAGGCCGCGATGATGGTCGCCCCCAGAATCTGCCCCGCGAACTTCACGCTGGGCTTCAGCGAGTACACGTCGTCCATGGCGCCCACGCACACGATGGTGAGCAGGCCGCACATCACACCAGCATGGTTGATGGCCCGATCGGTGCCGTGGATGTAGAACCCGGCCCAGCCGAAGAAGTACTCCCCGGCCACTTCCACGATGAGCGCCGCCGCGATGCCCGCCGCCATGGCGATGCCACCCATGCGCGGCGTGGGGCGCTTGTTGACGCGCCGGGCGCTCGGGTAGTCGACGGCATCCAAACGCAGGGCGAGCCTCCGTGCCAACGGGACGCACAGATACGTCACAACGAAGGCAAGGAGGCCCAGCACCAGGAAATGTCGCAGAGTTACTCCCACGCGGCGCGCATACGGCCTAGAACTCGAGGCCGCGGAGCCACTCGGTGAGCTCGGCCAAGGTCTCGTCGGTCACGCCCAAACGCTGCTCGCGCTCCTGCAGGTACTTCTCGCGTTCCACGAACTGCGCCAGCTGCTCGTCGGAGAACTCGCTCATGTCGATGGAGCGCACGTCCACGACGCGCTTCGCGAAGTCCGGCAGCTTGTCGTTCATAGCTGTGATCTTCACCACGTCGCCCGTGTGCGGCGCCTCCACGTAGTAGCCGTCGCCCAGATACATCGCCACGTGGTGCACATCCCCGCCGTCGGCGAAGAATAGCAAGTCGCCCGGAAGCAGCTCCTCGAAGGGCACTTCCACGCCCACCTCGCACTGGTAGTAGGTCGTGCGCGGCAGCTCGATGTTGAACACCTCACGGTAGCAGTACTGCACCAGACCCGAGCAGTCGAAGCCGGCCGGGGTCGTGCCGCCCCACAGATACGGCACGCCGAGGAACGAGTTCGCGCAGGCGGTCAGGTCGTTCAGCGTGCGGGCCTCGCGCACCGGCAGGGGCTGGCCCGTGGCGATGAGCGTATCGAAGCCCTCGAAGCGCTCGGCGTCGATGGCATCCTGATGCTGCTGCATCGGCGTGTCCGCCGCGGGCATGGAGGGCTTCTCCAGATACACCGGCACGTGGTAGAGCTCCTCGGCCGCCGCCATCTGCTGGCCCCACTCGGCGAGCGCCTGCTGGTACTCGCTCGTGCGGGCGACGTAATCGCGGTACTCGGCCACGAGCGCCTCGTATTCCACCTTGTCGGTCACCGGATCGAGGTACTTATCCAGCCCCGTGACCTCGTCCTTCACCGGCAGCACGAAGGTGTCGGCCAGCTCGTAGGTCAGTGGCACGTCGAAGCGGGTGAGGTCGTAGGTCTCGATGAGGTCCTGCAGCTTCTCGGAGTAGAAGATGTCCGTGGCGTAGCGGCCCACGAGGAAGTCGCAGGCGCCCACGAAGCTGTCGGAGTTCGACTTGCGCGCGCCCGCGTAGAAATCGCCCATGGAATGGCTGAGCAGGTCGGCGTAGTCGGAAAGCGACTCGTCCACCGTCTCGTACTGACGGAAGTCGCTCATGATGGTGTAGGTGGCGCCGGTGCCGTCGTCCTCGCGCGTGGGCAGCTGCACGGAGTTGCCGTGGTAGGTGCCCTTGATGCCGAACAGGTTGTTGTTCGGCGCCTGAGCCAGCGTGGAGTTGCCGGAGGCGGATTCCAGGATGGCCTGGGCGATCATAACCGACGCGTACAGGTCGTTCTCGGCGGCGATGGTGCGGGCCGACTCGCCCACCAGCGAGATGAACTTCTCGGTGGTGAGGTCCTCGCTGTAGTGGCGCGCCACGTAGGCCGAGTTGTCGATGTGCGTGAAGGAGATGGACGGCACCGTGACGGCCACCTGCTTGAGGGGCGTTTGGGCCTGGCCCTTGATGACGGCGGCCGTGTGCGACTCGTCCGTCACGCCGCCGGCGGCACCAGGATTCTGAATGCCGGAATCCACCGGATTGTCCGTGTCGATGACCGGCTCGTCCGGCTTCGCGGGTTCGTCCGGGGTGTCGGGAACATCCGGCGTGTCGGGCTGATCGGGAACATCAGGGGTGTCGGGAACGTCCGGGGTGTCGGGAGTATCGGGGGCGTCCGGGGTGTCGGGCTGATCGGGATTCTCCGGCTGATCGGGAATCTCAGGATTGTCGGGAACATCCGGGGTGTCCGGGGCATCGGGAGTGTCAGGAACATCTGGGGCGTTCGGGGTATCCGGGGTATCGGGAGCATCGGGCGTGTCCGGAACGTCGGGCATATCAGGCGTATCGAGGTCGCCCGGATTGCGCTGCTCGCTTGACTCCTCCGGCTCCGACGGGGGCGTCTCCTGGGTCTGGGGCTGCTCGGGCTCCTGCGTCTTCGGCCCCTCAGGCGTCGGAGCGGTTTCCGCCGGAACGGGATCGGACTCGGGCTCGGGTGCCGTAGACTCCTCAGACTCTGCTCCAGTAGTCAGATCATCGGCTGCCATGTTCCACAGCTCAGCATGCTGCGCCTCGGTCAGACCGCCGAACTGACCGGCGTTGGCCGCCATGTACTCGACGCAGGACTTATAGAGAGTCTTTCCCTCTTTGATCCACGCGATGGCCTCCTCGTAGCTAGCCGGGACATCGTGATCTCGGTCATCCTTGATAGTATGTCCGTCGCCGTCCTCGGCGTAGCCGGTGGTGTAGGTTGCGGCCACGCCGCCCACAGGGGCAACGACCAGCGCCGCAGCAGTGAGAAGAGATACTGCCTCCCTCGGTGAAGTCATCGTGCCTCCTCTATCGTCGTCGTTTCGCGTTTGCGCATTTGGGTGCGCAAAATCAGGGCAATAAAATGCCTGGAAGCTTGCATTATAACGTGAAGAGAAGGGCTGTCCAACAGGTAATTTGCCCTTGTTGACAGATGTTGAGCGGACAAATCAGCAGATCATTTGGCAAGTAGAGCGCCTTTACCGTTGCTGAACTGGCATTTTCTCGCAGAATCCGCATGGCACCGTCGCAAAGGCAACAAATATGGTTCTTGAACAATCGGCGCCCTACGGCCGTTTTCGCTGATGAGCGGAGTCATCTTTACTCCACGCCCACGCCGCCCTAGTCGATGACTCGCTTGGCGAAGTCGGGGGCGAAGTAGTCGAAGGTGGCGCGCATGACGCGGCCGCCTCCGGTGGAGGCGTGGATGTACTCGCCATCGCCGGCGTAAATGCCCACATGATAGACGCCCGAGCCGCTTCCCCAGAACAGAAGATCGCCGGGCACCAGCTCGTCCAGCGAGACGCCCGTGCCCAGCGCGCTCTGCTCGGCGGCCGTGCGCGGCAGCTCGCGCCCGAGGGCGTGGGAGAACACCCAGCGGGTGAACCCGGAGCAATCGAAGCCCGAAGGCGTCGTGCCCCCATAGGAGTACGGCACCCCGAGCTGCGCATCAGCTTCGGCAACGACCGACTGCCGCCGGCCCTCGAGCGCCTCAGCCTCGGCTTGGGCGGCCGCCTCGTCGGCCACGCCTCCAACGTAGTCGCGAATATCTTCGGCGAAGCTTTCCACTTTGGTAAAGGGGCTTTCCACCTCCGATGCATAGGCCGGAGTGTGGGCGAAGGCGGTGCACAACGCCGCCAGAAGAGCAGCCGCGACAATCATCCCCGCGGCCTTGGTGTGCGCTTTGAACATAACCATGGGGCCGAAGCCTAAAGGAGGAAGACGCGCCCGCCAACCCCCTCCACAACTTGCCCGCCTTCAGTTCACGCCCTGTGCGCGAGAACTAAACCGAACCCCCACGCCCCGTTCACGGGTTCGCCATTCATGACAAAGGCAATTAGAAGAAAGGGGGAGCCCGGCGGAGACGCGGGGTGCCCTGACCGAGCGAGTTCCGCAGCGACTGGAACAGCCCAGTGGGCTGTTCCACCAAGCGAGGACTGTCTGAGCGAATCAGGGTACCCCGCGGCTCCGCCCCCGGAAGCCTCGCAACTACACCTCGCGCGGCACCTCCCCGGTCTCCAGCAAGTTCAGCAGCTGCGCCTCGTCCAGCACAGGCACCCCCAGCGCCACCGCCTTGTCGTACTTCGAGCCCGCGTTCTCCCCCGCCACGACGAAGCTCGTCTTCTTCGACACCGACCCCGACACCTTGGCCCCCATGGCCTTCAGGCGCGCCCCGGCCTCGTCGCGGGTCATGCCCGAGTGCGTAAGCGTCCCCGTCAGCACGAAGGTAAGGCCCGCCAGCACCTGGGGCACCTCCTCGCCGGGAGCCGCTGCCTCATCGGCCATGGTCACGCCGGCCGCGCGCAACCGCTCGATGACCGACACGTTGTCCGGCGTGCGGAAGAACAGCCACATGCCGTGGGCCACCTTCGGCCCCACGCCGTAAATGCCCGCCAGCTCGTCCTCGCCCGCCGTCGAAAGCGCGTCCATGGAAGGGTATGCCGCCGCAATGGCCTCGGCCGTGGTCTTGCCCACGTGCCGGATGCCCAGCCCGAACAGCACGCGCGCGAAGGTGCGGCCCTTCGACGCCTCAATGGCCGCGACGAGCTTCTTCGCCACCGTGTGTCCGAGGCGCACCGGCTCCCCGTCGGCCTTCACGCGGCCCATGTCCAAGCTCGCCAGCTCCTCCTCGGACAGAGAGTAGTAGTCGGCCACATCCGCCACGCGCCCGCTCTCCACGAGTCGCGAGACGATCTCCTCCCCCATGCCGTCGATGTCGAGCGCCCCGCGGCTCGCCCAATGCAGCAGCCGCTCCAGCGCCTGGGCCGGGCAGTCGATGGAGATGCAGCGGAACGCCACCTCCCCCGGGTCGCGCACCACGGGGCTGCCGCAGCTCGGGCACACGCTCGGCATCTCCCAGATGCGCGCCTCGGGGCTGCGCAGGGAAAGCACCGGCCCCAGCACCTCGGGGATGACATCGCCCGCCTTCCGCACGATAACCGTGTCGCCCACGCGCACGTCCTTGCGGTGCACCTCGTCCAGGTTGTGCAGCGTCGCCCGGGCCACCGTGGAGCCGGCCACCACCACGGGCACCAATTCCGCCACCGGCGTGAGCGCGCCGGTGCGCCCCACCTGCACGGTGATGTCGCGCAGAAGCGTCGTCTTCTCCTCGGGCGGGAACTTGAACGCGATGGCCCAGCGCGGCGCGCGGGCCGTAAAGCCCATGGCACGCTGGCGGGCGAAGTCGTTCACCTTTACCACCACGCCGTCGATCTCGTAGGGCAGCGACTCGCGCCGATCCAGGCACTCGCGGCAGAAGCCGCGCACTTCCTCGGCGGTGGCGCACAGCCGCACGTCCGGGTTCACGTGGAAGCCTGCCTTCCGCAGCCACTGCAGAAGCTCCCACTGACCCTCCACTTCCAAGGCGCCGTCGTCGGCGATGGCGTACATAAAGGTAGAGAGGTCGCGCATCTTCGTCACGGCCGGATCCTTCTGGCGCAGCGAGCCGGCGGCGGCGTTGCGCGGGTTCGCGAACGGGGCACGGCCTTCCTCCTCGGCGGCGGCGTTCAAGGCCTCGAAGCTCTTCTTCGGCATGTACACCTCGCCGCGCAGCTCCAGCGTCTCCACCCCCGGCGCGATGGCACCGCGTGCCTCGTCGCGCAGGCGCAAGGGCACGTCGCGCACGGTGCGCATGTTCACGGTCACATCCTCGCCGGTGGTGCCGTCGCCGCGGGTGGCCGCCCGCACGAGCACGCCGTCCTCGTAGGTGAGCGCAATGGAGCTGCCGTCGATCTTCAGCTCGCAGCACAAAGGCGGAAGCGAGCCGCCGCAGGCCTCGGCGGTGCGCTCCATCCACTCGTCAAGCTCGTCCAAATCCATGGCATTGTCGAGCGAGTACATGCGACGCTCGTGCACCACCGGCGCGAACTGCTCGCCCACATACCCGCCGACCCGCTGGGTGGGCGAGGAGGCCGTCACCAGCTCCGGGTGCGCCGCCTCTATCTCGCGCAGCTCCCGCATGAGCGAGTCGAAGGCCGCGTCCGAGATGGTGGGGGCGTCCAGGGCGTAGTACTGGTAACTGTGGTGCTCGATCTCGCGCCGGAGCGCCTCGGCCCGCGCCGCCGGATCGCTCGTCGCCTTCGCCAGGTCCGCCCCGTCGAACAACGGGTTCTGTTCTGCGTCCATGCCATTCGCCTTTCTCGGATTACGCCAATCCTGTCTTTTCATCTCGGGAAATCGCAGGGCCGGTTTCGGGCAAGAATTTCGAGTTGTTAGAGTTTTGCCCTTCCCTCAGCTCTCCCTTCAAGGCACCCTATCGTAGAAATGTTGGGATTTTGCGGAAACCTAGGAGCGAATTCGGAGAAACAGAGCTTCCCAAAGTCTAACAACTCGAAATTTTCGCCAAAAACACGCCTCCGCTTCTCCCAGAGAGTCAATTGATCCTGCCGGGGTAACAAAGAGGCCCGGAAGCGTTTCCGGGCCTCGTCGGTCGCCGCGCCTATGGTATCACTGGCACGGCCGTAGTGCTGCCAACTCCTCGCCTAGCGGGCATCGCTTCCCAAGGGTGCGACTCCCCAACGGCGCATCGCACTTCCTAGTGGGTGTGGGCCACGATGGTCGCCTGGGGCAGCGACACGCCGTAGACGGCCATCTGCACGCCGCGGGCCATCAGGAAGAAGCCCAAGAACAGCGCGAAGGTGCCCGGCCACAGGAAGAACGCGATACCGCAGAACAGCGACACGATGCCGGCGAACAGCACCCAGCCCCAGCCGGGAAGCGCGTCGCGGAAGCGGACGGCGGCCACAATCTCGAAGATGCCATAGGCCACGACGAAGATGCCCATGACCCAGGGGATCACCACGGCTGACGCTATGGGGTGCACGATGAACAGCACGCCCAAAATGATGTCGCAGATGGCGTAGGCGAGCGCCCAGCCGGACAGCCCCTCGGCCTCGCGGTACTTGAAGTAAGCGTAGGCGTCCACGATGCCCGCGGCCAGAAACATGCAGCCGGCGATGACGGCGATGCTCACCAGCGTGAGCCCCGGCACCATAAGCAGCACGAACCCGATGATGACCAGGGCAATGCCCGCGGCGAACAGGCCCCAGTTGCGTCCTACCTTGATGTCCATGATAATCACAACTCCTTAACCCTTTGACGATCTGCCATCGCAGTGTGTTACGGTGACGATATTCATTCTAGAAGCGGGAATGTGAGAATTACGCCGCGCGCCCCTCCCGTTTCCGACAGGATTGCGCTGCGTTGGCGCTGCGTTTCATGAGGGTTTCGCTCATTATTTGGAAGGCGGGGAAAAGATGTCCGGGGGAGAAAGCGCGAACGACACGGGAGGCGTGAAAGAGATGGAAGCGACGCATGATACGAGGACAACGGAAAAGGGGCACGACCTGGACGTGGCCCCCGGCCGCAGCAACGCCGAGTTGGCCCGGCTCTTGCCGCACCCGGCCGCCGACGCCAACAAGTACACCCGCGGGCATTTGAGCCTCGTGGCCGGCTCGGCCGCCTACCCGGGAGCGGCCTGCCTGGCGGCCGCGGCCGGCGAGCGGACCGGCGCCGGCTACACCGAGGTGTTCTGCGCGGGGAAATCGATGATCACCGTGCGCGGCTGGCGCCCCTCGCTTGTGGTGCGCGACTGGAGAGCGTGGAAGCCGGCCAAGGCGCCCGCGCCCCGGCCGGGTCACCCGACCGCCTGCGTCATCGGCTGCGGCTTCGACGCGGCGGAGACGTCCCTCACCTCGCTTCTTATGGAAACGGTGCGGAGCTGGGAGGCGCCTCTGCTCATCGACGGGGGCGCCCTCGCGCTTCTCGCCAACGCCACCGGATTGCGCCTGGCCCGCGAGCGGGCCGCAGCCGGGCGCGCGACGTTACTCACGCCCCACGGCGGCGAGGCGGCGCGGCTGGCTCAAGGGGCCCGGGAGGCCCTGGAAGAGGCCGAGGTCGCAGCGACCCGCGGAACGCGCAGCCCCCTTGCGGAGGCTGCGGCCGCCCTCTCCCCCGCAAGTCGCGCCACGCTAGCCGAAGCCGCCCCGGCGCCGGCCGCCCTGGCCCGCGCGCTCGCCGAGGCCTACGGAGCCGTTGTGGCCCTCAAGGGCCCGGTGACCTTCATCGCCTCTCCCGACGGCACCGCCGAGGTCATGGACCGGGGCACTTCCGCGCTCGCCAAGGCCGGCACCGGCGACGTGCTCGCCGGAATGATCGGCGCCCTGCTGGCCCAAGGGCTCGACCCTCGCGACGCCGCAGCCCTCGGTTGCGCCCTGCACGCCGAGGCGGGGCGGGCCGCCGCGGCAGCCTTCACCGACATCTGCGCCAGCGCCGAGGATCTCGTCACCTTCCTTCCCGAGGCCATCCGCGCCATCGCCCCCTAGGAGATTCGGGGGCCCGTACGCCCGGGCCCGCCCGCACGGGGTTCCCTGGACCCACGGCCCCGCCCGCACAGCTCGCCCCGGCGCCGTTCGCAAGGCGCGCCGCGCCTCCCCTATTGACGAGGGTTAATAGCGAATCTCATCGCATTTGCGGCTTCAAGGCCTTATACTGGGATGTCATCGAGAGCAGAAAGGGGAGGTCGTGCACGCCGTCAAAGTCGACAGCCGCAAGATCATGGCCGCAGGCCTGGTCATCGTTGCCGTCTTCGCCGCCGTCGCCATCACGGTGAACCTGTTCTACTTGGGGCAGATCCAGTCCCTCGTGCGCAACACCACGACCACCTCGGTCATGGAGCTGGCCACCGCCCGCGCCCGCTACCTGGACGAATGCCTCACCTCCGACCAGAACTCCGTGAAAAGTCTCGCCCACTTCATCGCCGACATCACCCCGCAAGAGGCCCGCGACCAGGTGAAGGACTTCATCTCCACCCACGAGGCCGCCGCCGCCTGGATTCGCTCCAAGGATGGCACCACCTGGTGTTCCTCAAGCGAGACCGACCTGTACGATCCGGCCTTGGAAGACGAGCTGTTCGGCCCGGCCATGGCCGGCGAGACCGGCTCCTCGGAGATGTACCTCGGCCACGCCGGCGAGCGCCGCATCCTCTTCTACGCCCCCATCGTCGACGCGCCCGCCACCGCCGGCCCCGGGACGACCACCACACCTGCGGATCCCGATGACGTCCTCGGCGCCGTCTACGTCTCCTACCCCGCCGACGAGCTGCAGAACTCCTATGGCACTGCCTATTCCAGCGCCGGCGCCACCTTCGTCGTCGACTCCTCCGGCACCATCGTGCTCGACGCCAACCGCGGCGCCGACGAGGCGGTCCAGGGCAGCCTTTCAGCCCTCATCAACGACAACGCCGACTCGGCCCAGGTCTCCTCGTTGCTCGCCGGCATCGCCTCCGACACCTCCGGCAGCCTCGTCATGACCCTCGACGGCGCCGACCAGTTCGTCTTCTACACCCCCATCAGCGCCAAGAGCGGCTGGTCGCTCGTGACCATCCTGCCGCTTTCGGTGGTGGAATCCGACGGCACGCAGATCGTCGGCATCACCAACCAGATGGTGGCCGTGCTCGCCGTGGCCGTGGCCGTGGCGGCGGCGGCCATGGTGGCCCTCATGGTGTACCGGCGCCGCCGCGAGCACCGCTACGAGCAGTACATCCAAAGCGTGTACTCGGCCATCGGCGCCAACATCGACACCGCCATCTTCATCGTCGACCGCAAGGAGCGCCTCATCGAGGCCGTCTTCGAGAACACCCAGGACATCCTCGGCATTCCGGCCCGCGACTTCTTCGTCCCCAACGAGCTGTCGCCCAACGAGGCCTACACCCACGTGGCCGCCATCGTGCACTCCGGCGCCGGCGACAAGGCGCGCACCTGGGAATTCGAGGCGCACAACCCGGCGCTGGGCCGCTCGCAGTGGCTGCGCATGACGGCACGGCCCGTAATGCTCGCCGAGCGCGAGAAGACCATCTTCTCACTCACCGACGTCACCGCCGACCACGAGATCCGCGCTCGCCTCGAACGCGCCGCCACCGCCGCCGAGGACGCCAACCGCACCAAAAGCTCGTTCCTCTCCTCCATGAGCCACGACATCCGCACGCCCATGAACGCCATCCTGGGCTTCTCCACGCTCATCGACCGCGAGGCCGACAACCCCGCCCACGTGCGCGACTACAACCGCAAGATCGCCACCTCCGGCCAGCACCTTTTGGGGCTCATCAACGACGTGCTGGACATGTCGAAGATCGAGGCCGGCGAGACCACCCTGGCGGAAAGCGCCTTCGCCCTTTCCGGCACCGTGGAATCCGTCGAGGCCATGATGCGCCAGCAGACCGATGCAAAGAACCAAGTGTTCACGGTGGAAGTGGACAAGGTCGAGCACGATCGGCTCGTCGGCGACGAGGGGCGGCTGCGCCAGATCCTCATGAACCTTCTCTCCAACGCCATGAAGTATACCCCGGAGGGCGGCCACATCCTCTTCCGCGTCGACGGCTCCGCCAAGCGCCACGGCGAGCTGCAGCACCTGCGCATCATCGTCCGCGACGACGGCATCGGCATGTCGAAGGACTACCTCGCCACCATCTTCAACTCGTTCACCCGCGAGGAGTCGAGCCTCACCAACAAGGTTCAGGGAACGGGCCTCGGCATGGCCATCACGAAGAACCTCGTGGACCTGATGGGAGGCACCATCTCCGTGGAAAGCGAGTTGGGGACGGGCAGCACCTTCATCGTCGATCTGGACTTCCCGCCGGCCGGCGACGAGTCGGACGGCAGCGAGGGCGGCGACGGAAAGCGAGCCGGCGACGCCAGCGGGACCGACGGGAACGCCCTGGCGCACAAGCACGTCCTCGTGGCGGAGGACAACGCCCTGAACGCGGAGGTCATCACCGCCATCCTGAACATCCACGATGCCACCTGCGAGGTGGCGGCCAACGGCGAGGAGGCCGTGGCGAAGTTCGGGATGAGCGCCCCGGGCACCTTCGACATGATCTTCATGGACGTGCAGATGCCCGTCATGAACGGCCACGACGCCGCCCGGGCTATCCGCGCGATGGATCGCCCCGACGCCGGCACCATCCCCATCATCGCCATGACGGCCAACGCCTTCGCCGAGGACGAGCGCCAGGCCCTCGCCTGCGGCATGAACGCCCACGTCGCCAAGCCCATCGACGTCCACGCCCTGGAACGCGTAGTAGCCGAGCTGTCTTAGACGGGCTTTTCGTGGAAGGCGGCCGCGGGGGTGCGCGAGGCGGTCGTCGTGAGGGCGGCCGCCTCGTTTTCGCTTCGTACGCCTGAGCGGGACATGATGCGTTGCACGAAAATGCGCGTTGCGTCGCGCTTGCGAGCAGCTGGAAGGGGATTCTGGCCAAAAACAGGCCGCAGACTGGCAGTTTGGACTTACTTTTTGGCCATCGTACCGTCTGTTGGGAGAGTTCCTTGTAGCTTCTTTGAGTTTTCCCAGCTCAGAGGATCGGAGGTTGCAGCCGTGAAATGAGCTGGGCGATGCCATTACAGCTAGCGGCCCGTTTTTGGCCAAAATGCGGTCCAGAGACCCTTCCAAATGCAGTCGGCGATACTTTTTTGGCCACAGCGCGGGAGGCGGCCCTCGCGGGTGCGAACCGCGCCGCACGACACCCTGGGATTCTACCCAGCCGCAGGCGCTCCCGGGAGGTCGTCCAGCAGGGCGCGGGCGTCCTTGAACTGGCGGGTGAGCTCCTCCATGGGGTCGCGCCGCCGCTCGGTGGCCGCCACCGACTCCTCGGTGATGGCCATGGCGCAGGCCACGGCATCGGTATGGGTGTAGGACAGCGAAAGGGGGATCTCCCGCACGCCCTGCTCGCGGGCCACTTCGCGGGCGCGCCCGGTGAGCACCACGTAGGGGCGCCCCTTGCTCGTGCGGCGCACTTCCACATCGAGCCAGCCGATGCCCTCGGAAAACCCCGTGCCGAGCGCCTTCAGCACCGCCTCCTTGGCGGCGAAGCGCGTGGCGTAGTGCACCTCGGGATGGGCGTGCCCGTCGCAATAGGCCCGCTCGGCGGCAGAGTACACCTTCTCCACGAAGGCCGGCGAGCGATCGATGATCTTGCGCATGCGCGCGATTTCCACGATGTCCACGCCGAGGCCCACTTCCTCGTTGGGCACGTCCATGGCAAGCGCGCCATCGACGACGGCTTGGGGTTTCTTCGATCGGGCCACTCCATCTGCCTTTCAGATCATCGGGGATACGCAAAGGCGCCGCCTCGGGATCGAGCGCGGCGCCGAAAGAGACTCATAGCTATTCGACCGTCACCGATTTCGCGAGATTGCGGGGCTGGTCCACGTCGCAGCCGCGTTTGACGGCCACGGCGCGCGAGAGCAGCTGCAAGGGCACGCTGGCCGTGATGGGCGAGAAGGCGTCGCGCACCTTCGGCACGTAGATGACGTGGTTGGCGTGCTTGGCGATTTCCTCGTCGCCCTCGGTGGCCACGGCGATGATGCAGGCACCGCGGGCCCGGGACTCTTGTAAATTCGACACCACCTTGTCGTAAACGGGACTCTTCGTCGCGATGGCCACCACGGGGAATCCCTCGTCGATAAGGGCGATGGGGCCGTGCTTCATCTCGCCGGCGGCGTAGGCCTCGGCGTGCAGGTAGCTGATCTCCTTCATCTTAAGGGCGCCCTCGTAGCTGGTGGCGGCCCCCATGCCCCGGCCGATGAACAGGGCGCTTGTCGCGTCCACCATGGCGTCGGCCGCCGCCTCCACCGCCGGATCGCAGTCGGCGAGGATGCGCTCGACCTGCTCGGCGGTATCGGCCAGCTCGCTGAACAGAAGCTTGATCTGCCGGCCGGTCAGCCGGCCCACCGCCTGGCCGAGCAGCATCGCCAAAAGCGTGAGGGAGACGACCTGCCCCAAAAAGCTCTTCGTGGAGGCCACGGCGATCTCCTTGTTGGCTTTGGTGTAGATGACGCCGTCGGATTCGCGGGCCACCGGGCTTCCCACCACGTTCGTGATGCCGAAGACCTTCGCCCCCTTCACGCGGGCGTCGCGGATGGCGGCCAGCGTGTCGGCCGTCTCGCCCGATTGCGATACGGCCACGACCAGCGTCGTGGGCGTGATGATGGGATTGCGGTAGCGGAACTCGCTGGCGACCTCCACCTCGCAGGGGATGCGCGCCCAGCTCTCGATGAGGTTCTTGGCGATAAGGCCCGCATGGTAGGAGGTGCCGCACGCAATAATGTAGACGCGATCGACCAGGTTGAGCTCGGCCGGCGTCATGTCCAGCTCGTCGATGACCAGCGAGCCGGCAACCAGGCGGCCGGCCAGCGTATCGCGGATGACGCGGGGCTGCTCGTGAATCTCCTTCAGCATGAAGTCGGGGTAGCCGCCTTTTTCGGCGACGTCGAGATCCCAATCGACATGGGTGACGTCGGGCTTAATGGGGTTGCCGGCCTCGTCGTAGTACTTGATGCCATCGGGGCGCAGGCGCGCCATCTGCCCGTCGGCGAGCACCACCACATCGCGCGTGGCGTCGATCATCGCGATGATGTCGGAGGCCACGTAGCTGCCGGTCTCGCCGCAGCCCACCACGATGGGGGAATCCTTGCGGCAGGCGATGATCGTGCCCGGCTCGGCATCGGCCATGACGGCCAGGCCGTAGGCCCCGACGAGCCGCGCGGCCGCCTCGGCCACCGCCGCACGCAGGTCGCCGGTGCCTTCGGCGAGCATGCGGTGGTAGGACTCCTCCACGAGGTGCGCCACCACCTCGGTATCCGTCTCGCTCTTGAAGACGTGCCCGCGACCGACGAGCTCCTCGCGCAGCTCGGCGAAGTTCTCGATGATGCCGTTGTGCACCACGGCGATGTCGCCGGAGCACGAGGTGTGCGGGTGCGCGTTGGCCTCGCTCGGCTTGCCGTGAGTGGCCCAGCGGGTGTGCCCGATGCCGCAGGTGCCCGTCATTTCGAAGTGGCCGAGGGTGTGCGCGAGCTCGGCCACCTTGCCCTTGCGCGTGATCACCTGAATGCCGCCGTCCTGCTCCACGGCCACACCCGCCGAGTCGTAGCCGCGGTATTCCATGCGGGTGAGCCCCTCCACCAGGATGGGAGTGGCGCTCGCCTCACCGGTATAGCCGACGATTCCGCACATAGATGCTCCTTTATCGAAAGCGGGCGGCACGAGGCCGCCCTCACTCATTTGCCGGTTCGCTATTGTACCGAAGGGGCGCCGTCCCCGGCCGCCTTCCACGAAAAGCGCGGAGCTACCCGCGGATCTCGGCTCCGGTGGCCTTTTCCACCTTTGACACGAGCTTGCCGTGGGCGCGCTCCACTTCCTCGCTGGTCAGCGTGCGATCGGGGGCGCGGTACACGAGGCTGTAGGCCATGGACTTCTTGCCGGCGCCCACGCGCTCCGCATCGCGGTACACGTCGAACAGCGCCACGGATTCCAGAAGCTTCCCGCCGGCCGAGGTCATCACCTGGACCATCTTCTCGTGGGGCACGTCCTCGGCCACCACGAAGGCCTGATCCACCGTGACGGCCGGGAAGGTGGGCACGTCCACGTAGTCGCGGGCCGGACGGGCCGCGCGCACGAGGGCCGCCACGTCCAGCTCGAAGGCCACCACGGGCGGCTCGGCCCCGAAGGCGTCGACCACGAGCGGATGAACCTCCCCCACCCAGCCGACGACCGCGCCGTTGGCCATCATCTCGGCGGCGCGGCCCGGCTGCAGCTGCGGGGCCTCATCGGCGGAAAGCGCCCGGAAGCGCACTTTGGGCAGCGCCAGCTCGCGGGCCAGGTTCTCCAGCACGCCCTTGGCGTCGAAGAAGTCGAAGGGCACCGCTGGCGCGTTCCACGCCCCGTCGCGCATGGAACCGGCCAGAACGCCGGCGAGCTTCTTGCGCTCCTTGGCCTTCTTGCGTCCCTCGGCGGCGGCGAACACCGTGCCGATCTCGTAAAGCTGGATGTTCTTCACGCCGCGGGCCTGGTTATAGGCCACCGAGCGCAGAAGCCCGGGAACGATGGACTGGCGCATGACCGACATGTCGGCGTTCAGCGGGTTCAGAAGCTCCACGGCCAGGCCCAGCCCCTCGGCGGGCAGGCGCAGCCGCTCGATGTCGCCGGGCTCGGCGAAGGAGTAAGTCATGGTCTCATTCATGCCGGAGGCGCGCAGGGTGTCGTTGATCACGCGCACCGTCTCCTGCTCCGGCGTGCGCGCGCCCACGCGCTCGCGGCCGCCGGGCAGCGTCGGGGGGATGCGGTCCATGCCCCACAGGCGCAGCACTTCCTCGTACAAGTCGATCTCGCGCTCCAGGTCGGGACGGAAGGTGGGCGGCAGCACCGAGAGCACGGAGGCGTCGTCAGTGGCCTCAACGGCACAGCCGAGGCGCACGAGAATGTCCTCAATGAAGTCGGCGGGAATGTCGGCCCCCATCATGGCCACAAAGCGCGGGATGCGGAAGATGAGCTCCGGACGGGCGGTGGGAAGCTCGTAGACGTCCACCACCCCGGGGCGCACCGTGCCCCCGGACACCTCGGCCAGAAGGGCCGCCGCGGCCTGGGAGACCACTTCGCACAGATGATCGTCCACACCGCGCTCGTAGCGCATGGAGGCCTCGGAGATAAGGCCCAGATTGCGGCTCGTGCGGGAGGTGCGGCCGCGCTCGAAGGCGGCGGACTCCAAAAGCACGCAGGTGGTCTCCTCGGTGACCTCGCTGTTCTCGCCGCCCATGACGCCGGCGAGCGCCACGGCGCGCTCGGGTGTGGCGATGACCGTCATGTCCTCGGTGAGCGCGCGGTCCTCGCCGTCCAGGGTGGTAAGGTGCTCGCCGTCGGCGGCGGCGCGCACGACGATATGGGCGCACCCGTCAGCGCTGGCCACTTTCGCGAAATCGAAGGCGTGCAGCGGCTGGCCGTAGAGGTACAGGATGTAGTTCGTCACGTCCACGACGTTGTTGATGGAACGGCCCCCGGCGGCGGTCACGCGCTCGGCGAGCCATTCGGGCGAGGGCCCCACCTTCACGTTGTCGATGACCCGGGCGGTGTAGCGCGGGCAGCGCGCGGCATCGGGCACCTCAACGGTGACGGCGCCGGCCACGTCCTCGCCGGCAGTGACGGCGGGCAGCTTCTCCACATCGGCAGCCAGCGGCCAGGTCACCGGCTGCTGGTACATGGCGCCCACCTCGCGGGCCATGCCCACCATAGACAGGCAGTCCGGCCGGTTCGGCGTGATCTCCAGGTCGAGCACGGTATCTCCCGCGCCCATGAAGTCCGCCATGGGCTGGCCGACGGGCGCGTCATCGGGAAGCACCCAGATGCCGGAGTGGTCCTGCCCCAGCCCCAGCTCGCGCTTCGAGCAGCACATGCCGCAGCTCACCACCCCGCGCAGCTTCGACTTCTTGATCTTGAAATCGCCGGGCAGCACCGCGCCCACGAGCGCCACGGGCACCTTGATGTCCGCCGCGATGTTCGGCGCCCCGCAGACGATCTGCACGGGTTCCTCGGCGCCCACATCCACCGTCACCACGTGCATGTGGTCGGAATCCGGATGCGGCTCGCAGGTGAGCACGTGTCCCACCACAACGCCCTCGAAGGCCTCGCCGGTCTTCTCCACGCCTTCCACGCCCGTGCCCGTCAAATCGAGCCGGTCGCAGAACGCCTTCAAATCCTCCGGCACCGCCGTATACTCAGAAAGCCACTTCAAAGATACTTTCATACTGATTTCTTTCTCTTAATCGCCTGCTTCTTATGGCAACTAGTTTTCCGACTGCTCACTATCCATTCCCTGCCATGGGAATGCGCAGAGGGATTTCGAGTGGTGCTCACCAAGCGAGTTCCGCAGCGAACGGAAATGCCCAGTGGGCATTTCCGCCGAGCGAGGACTGTCTGAGCGACTGAGCACTACCCGGAAGCCCGACCCCGGCAGAGCTACAACTAAAATTGCCGCAAGAACCGCATGTCGCCTTCCAAAAGCATACGCAAATCCGGCACGTCGTACTTCAGGCAGGCGATGCGCTCCACCCCCATGCCGAAAGCGAACCCCGAGTACTCCTCCGGGTCGATGCCGCTCATGGAAAGCACGTTCGGGTCCACCATGCCGCAGCCCAAGATCTCGATCCAGCCGGTGCCCTTGCACATGCGGCAACCCTCGCCGTGGCAGATGCCACAGCTCACGTCCGCCTCGGCCGAGGGCTCCGTGAACGGGAAGTAGTGGGCGCGGAAGCGCGTCTTGCGCTCGGGCCCGAAGATCTGCTTGCACACGTAGTCGAGCGTGCCCTTCAGGTCGCCGAAGGTGATGCCGCGATCCACCACGAGCCCCTCGATCTGGTGGAACTGCGGCAGATGCGACGGGTCGGCCACATCGCGGCGGTACACCTTGCCCGGGGCGATCATGTAGATGGGCAGGTCCCAGTCCTCCATGACATGCACCTGCACGCCGGAGGTCTGGGTGCGCAGCAGAACGTCGGACTCGCCGCGCACCCGCGAGGTGTCGCCGGACAGGTCGTGCACGTAGAAGGTATCCTGCATGGAACGGCTCGGGTGATCGGCCGGGGCGTTCAGGGCCGTGAAGTTGTAGTAGTCGGTCTCAATCTCCTCGCCTTCCACCACTTTGTAGCCCAGGCCCAAGAAGATGTCGGACACCTCGTCGATGATGCCGTTGATGAGATGGCGGGTACCCACCTGCTGGGCGCGGCCGGGCAGCGTCACATCCACGGCCGCCGCTCCCATGGCGTCTTCCAGCTCGGCGGCATCCAGCGCCGCCTTGCGGGCGGCCAGCGCCTCTTCCACTTCCACGCGGGCCGCGTTCACAGCCTTGCCCACGCTCGCGCGCTCTTCAGCGGGCACCTGGCCCATGGATCTCAAATACCCGGTCAGCGTGCCGGACTTGCCCAGCACCGCCACGCGCACCGCCTCGAGCGCCGCCGACGTGTCCGCCGCGGCGATTTCGGCCAAGGTGCGCTCGCGCAGCGCCGCCAACTCCTCTGCGATTGCCATAAGGTTCGCCTTTCTTCTCGAGCCAACAAAAAAGAGCCTTCTTCCGTCCCGCCTGGGGCCGCTTGCGGCTTACCAGGAATCCAAGGACGGGAGAAGGCTCTCGCGGTACCACCTCGGTTGGCAACGCTCCAGCGACCCGAAGGGAATCGCAGTGCGGCGTCGCCCGCTTGTTCGCGCTCTGTGACGGGAGCACCCGGCACCCCTACTGGTCGCCTCGCCCGTGGGCGTTCGCGTTCGGGAATGCTGCTCGGAAGGGAATAAGACGCACTCAGGGGGTCGGGCTCTCTCAGCCGGTGAAGCCCTTCTCTGGCGACCGTGACGCGCGTCCGCTGTCTTCGTCATCGCATGTAACGCCACAGTATAACGCACTTCGGAACGACGCGGTTCAAAAAGTTTCCCGCGTCCGATTGACGGCCGGGCGCCCTACAGGAAGCGGTACTTGACGGTGCGCAGGCCCCAGGCGCGGCAGCTGGAGAAGCCGAAGGCTTTCCACACGCCCGGCTGCAGATCGAGGGCGCGGGAACCGCCGCCCATGGAGCCGCAGTCGTTCACCGTGGCATAGACGGTCTGGCCGCCGTAGACGATCTCCACGGTGCGCCCGAAGTAGCTGCGGTAGTTCGGTAGCGACTTGGGCACCGCCACGCCCATGGAGTTGTCGTCGCAGACGGCACCGGTGGACGTGGTGCCGGGGTTCGGCGTGTTCGGATCGGTGCTGCCGCCGTAGGCCGAGGCCACGCCGGAAAGCCACCCTTCCTCCGAGGAGCCGCCGGATCCGCCCCCGTTGCCGGAGCCGCCGGAGCTTCCCGCGTTTCCGGAATTCCCGGATGAGCCCGAGTTGCCGGAATCACCGGACGAGCCGCCGTTATCGGAAGGGCCCTCGTCGTCGGAGACCACCGGCTCGCGATCGCCCGTATTGGCGTCGGGGCTCTCCTGCACAGCCGCGGCCGCCGCTGCGGCGGCCTCCTCTTCCTGCTTGCGCAGGGCCTCGGCCTGAGCGGCGAGCTCGGCCAGACGGGCCGCGTGCTCCTCCTGAGCGCCCTCCAGACGGGCCGTGGCATCCTTCACGACGCTTTGGGCCTCGGCGCGCTTGGCCTCCTGGGCCGCCAGAGCCTCTTCCTGCTCGTTCTTCTGGGCGTTCAGCTCATCGCTCACGTCGTCGAAGGCGCGCTTGCGCTCCTTCTGCTCGGCCACCTCGTCGGCCTGATAGGACATGATCTGAGTGACGTACTCCATGTTGCGGAGCAGCTCGTCGAAGTTCTTCGAATCAAGGATGAGGCCTAAAAGCCCCATGGAACTGCCGTCGCGGTACTCGCCCACGGCCACCTGGCCCAAAGCCGCGCGCCCCTCGAGCATGGCCTGCTGGGCCTCCATGGCCGCCGCCGCCGTCTCGTCGATCTTGGTCTGCAGCTCGGCCACCTCGGCGGTGAGCTGCTCGTACTCGCTATTGATCTGGGCCATGCGGGATTCGGCCTCGTCCAGCGTGGCCTGCGCCGCATCCACGGCAGCCTGAGTGTCGTCGGCAGGATCGGCCGCAGCCGGAACCGCGCCGATGCCGACGAGGGAGAAGGCGAGCAACAGGGCGAGAAAGACCCTCGTCGCTTTTCCTTTTCCGAACGCTCGCTGTGCCAAGGTTTCCCTTCCGTTCTGCCATTACGCCGCAGCTTTCCCCGGGCGAACATGCCGACCGGTGCGCTGCATCGCTCCATCTTCCCCAAATCGACCGACCGAGGCAAGCGTCTTACCGAAAAAGACACGAGCCGTCGACTCCTTGTCCATGGAGCATAACACTTTTTGACCATAATGCAAATACTTGTTCGTATTATTATTGCAATTTGTTCGGTGTTCCGTTATACTGCGCCAAAAGCAAGAGAAAGGAGCGGCCATGCACGCCATGGTAACGGCCCGAGTGCCCCTGGAAATCCGCGACCAGGTGAACGCGAAGCTGCGGTCCATCGGCTCGTCCCCCACCGAGCTGGTGAACGCTGCCTACGATTACGTACTCGCCACCGGCGAGCTGCCCGATGCGCAACGGGGAGAATCTCCCCTGCGCATCACCCTCACCGACGCCCAGGCCAACGAGCTGCGCTTCCGCTTGCGCCAGGCCACGCGCCCCGTACCGGCGTCGTTTTGGGAGGCCCGCGACGGCGCGCCCGCAACCAGGGGAGGAGAATAGCCATGCGCCTGCTCATCGACAGCGACGTTCTGCTCGACTTCATTGGCGAACGCGAGAGCACCGCCGCCGCCTGGGTGAAGCTCCATGCCATGGAGCTGGCCGGGGCCGCGGAGCTGTGGGTCTCCGCCGAGGCCTTCGGAGAGGTGCGCACCGCCCTCGCCGAGGCCCTCTCCGACCACGACGCCCGCTCGGCTTTGCGTTCGGCCATGGCGTTTCTGTCCGTGTGCTCGATCGACGGCCCCGACGTGCGCTTCGCCCTGGAACACGAGGGGCTGCCCTATCACGCGGCCCTCACCGAATCCTGCGCCCGCAAGCTGCAGGCCGACTTCATCGTCACCCACGGCGGCGAGGTATCCGTCTCCCGGGCCGTGCGCCGCGTGGCCCCCGACGAGCTGTTCAGCGTGCTTGAGGCGGAGCAGGGCATCGTCTTCGACGTCATCGACTTCTAGCGGGGAACCATGATCGACGAAATCCAAGTGAAGGACGTGGCCCTCATCCGCGAGGCCTCCCTTTCGCCCTCCCCCCGTCTCACCGTCCTCACTGGCGAGACGGGCGCCGGAAAGACGGCGCTCGTCAGCGCCGTGAAGCTGCTCGTCGGCGAGCGCGCCGACAGCTCCTGCGTGCGCGAGGGGGCAAAAAACGCCGAAGTGCGGGGACGCCTGTTCCCTTCCGATCCCACCGCCGAAGAGCTCGTCGCGGTGCGCAAGGTCAGCGCCGACGGCCGCAGCCGCGCCACGATAAACGGCGCCATGGCCAGCGTGTCGGAGCTCGCGCGCACGGTGGGGCCGCTGGTGGAGCTCTGCGGACAGCACGAGTACCAATCGCTGCTGAAGCCGGCAGAGCACGGCCGCATCCTCGATGGTTGGGCCGATCTGGAAAGCACCGTAGGGGCGGCCTTTCGCGAGGCCCTCGCCGATGCCCGTGCCGCCGAGACGGCCCTGGAAGAGCTGAGGGCAACGGCGAGCGCCTCCAACACCCAGCTGGAGGAGGCACGCTTCACGCTGCAGCAGATAGAGGCGGTGAACCCCGAGGGCGGCGAGTACGAGGAAACGCGCGACTGGCTCGCCCGGGCCGAGCACGCCGAGGTGCTCGCCCGCAACTCCCACGGGGCCGCCGAGGCGCTCTCCGGCGACGGCGGCGCGCTGGACGCCCTGAACACGGCCATCTCCCTCATCGAGGAGGCCTCCCGGGCCGACGAGTCGCTGGCCCCCTTCGCCGCGTCGCTGAGGGAAATCTGCTTCGTCGTGGAGGACGTCTCCCGGGATATGGCCGGCTACTGCGACGCCATCGATTTCGACGGCGAGTCTCTGGCCGCGGCCCAGAAGCGCATGGGGCAGCTCATGGGGCTCATGCGCTCCTTCGGTCCCACCATGGAGGCCGTCTTCGAGCGCTGGGACGAGGCGGCGGCCCTCGTCGGGCTCGTCGACGACGCCGACGAGAACCTGGCCCGCGCCGAGGCGGCCGCGGAAGCGGCCGAAAGCGCCCTCGCCGAAGCGGCGGCCGCCTATGATGCAGCCCGCATCGAGGCCGCGCCGCGGTTCGCGGCGGCGGTCAACGAGGTACTCGGACGCCTGGAGATGGGGACGGCGGCGCTGGTGTGCACGGTGGAGCCGCTGCCCCGCGAAAGCTGGAGCGCCGCGGGCAGCGCAAGCGTCGTCTTCGAGTTCAAGCCCGGCGCCTCCATGCAGCCGCGCCCCTTGGCCCGCATCGCCTCCGGAGGCGAAATCAGCCGCGTCATGCTGGCCATCAAGGTGGCTTTGGGCGCAAAGGACGGCACGGAGACCCTTATCTTCGACGAGGTGGACGCCGGCGTGGGCGGAAGCACCGCCAATGCGCTCGCCGCCGTGCTGGCGGAGCTGGCGGAAAGCCACCAGGTCATCGCCATCACGCATCTGGCCCAGGTGGCTGTGCTCGCCGATACCCACTACACCGTGACGAAAACCGCGGGCGACGCGCCCGAAACGGTTCTGACCCCGGTGGAGGGCGACGAGCGCGTGGCCGAAGTGGCGCGCCTGTTGTCGGGCACCGCCACCGAGACCTCCCTCGCCCACGCCCGCGAACTCTTGGGGCAGTAACGCCTATTCCGCTGCCTGCTGGGCCGCCAGCTCTTGGGCGAGGGCCTTGGCGTCATCGTAGGCCAGAAGCTGGTCGATGGTCACGAACTTGTAGCCCTCGGCGCGCAGCTGGGGCAGCGCGATCTTCAGCGCCTCGATGGTCTGACTCCGATCGCCGCCGCCGTCGTGCATGAGCACGACATCCCCTGGCTTCGCCGACAGCAGGCGCTCCGCAATGGCGTCGGCGCCCGGTCGCCGCCAGTCCTCGGTGTCCACGTTCCAGCCGATCTCGCCCGTGATGTAGGGCTGCAAGTTCCAGATGATCTCGTCGTGGAAGTTGCCGCCCGGCGAACGGAACACCTTCGACGCCTCGGCGCCCGTCGCATCCGCGATGGCCTGCTGGCCCATCTGCACCTCTTCAATCTGCTTCTCGGGACTCTGGCGCGTCATGTCCACGCCGTTGCCGCCGCCGGTGGCCGCATGGTCGTAGGAGTGGGTGCCGATCTGGTGACCCTCGGCTGCCATGCGCTTGATCGTCTCCACGTAATCGGTCTTATCGGAAATCTGCTCGCCGATCGTGAAGAACGTCGCCACGGCGTCGTTCTCCTTCAGCACGTCGAGCAGTTCCTGGGTCGTGGGCCACGGGCCATCGTCGAAGGTGAGCGCGATGACTTTCTCGCCGTTCGTGTTCGCGTTGTACTTCAGATAGACGTTGTCGGAGCCCTCCTTCACGGTTTCCTCCACCGTCTTGCCCGACACTTTGCCGGTGCGCTTCTCCACCTGGGCCGCCTCACCGGGCACGTACACGTGGATGGCCCCCTCGCCCAGCTCCACCTGGCCCGGGGCCGTCTCCTCGGTAGTTACATCGTATTCCTCGGTCACATCGGCGCCGTCGTCCAGCTGGACCACATCGCCCTTGTGCAGCTCAGTTGCGCCGTCGGTCACCTCATTGCCGTTGACCGTGCCGGCAAAGGCAGCGCCGCCGCCCTCTTCCAGAACCTCCCCGTCGACGGCGAGCAGATTGCCCGGCTGCGGGGAGACGACGCCCTCGGCGATCATGTCGTTCAAGGTCGTCCCCCGATCCACCGTGCGCGTCATGCCGTTGACCGTCACGTTGAACTGCAGCGGGTTCAGATACAGGTACACCCCCACGCCGATGGCGGCCAGAATGACCACGGAGACGATAATGGAGACGACGCTCGCCTTCTTCTTGCCCTTCTTCTTGTAGCGCCCCATATCGGCATAGGGAGCCACCTGGCCATCGGCCTTGGTGGCCGGAACGACCCGCGGGGGCACCTGGGCCGCGTAGCCCGCATAGCCGTGCGGCGACGCCGCCTGGCGAGGCTGGGGCTGGGCCTGCTGATAGGCGTGCGGCTGATAGGACGGCGCCTCATGCAGGCGCGGATCCTGCGTCTGGGCGCCATAGTCCGTCTGCTCGCGAGGCGCTGCCGGCTCCTGCTGCGGGGAAGGGGCCTGCGCTGCCGGCTGGGGGCGCATTTCCGGCGGGACGGCCGCCGACTGCGGCTGCGGTGCTGAGACCCCGTGGGAATGGGGAACCGAGGCCGGCACGGAGGCGCCGGGGTGGCGCCGGGTGGGCTTCTTGTGCTGTCGCGGGTTGTTGCGGGGGTTATTCGAACCTTGGGAGGCGGGCTGATCGGGCATCGCTTTATTCCTTAGGAAGTACTTCAGGTGGTGCAGGTGCTTTCTCGCGATTATACGACGAAGTGACGGGGCGTTCACGGCAGAGCAGCTTACATTTCCGTAAAGTTCGCAATCCGTCCCGAATCCACGAAAACTGAACAGCCCGCGCCGTCCCAGAGGGCACTTCCCCGCCGCGCCACCGTCCCGCAGGGGCACCGTCCTGCGAAGGTCGGCGTCCTGCGAGACGAATCTTGCGGCGATGGCAGGAGCCCGGGCGCAGCGCCTTTAGCTCGCGCGCGACGACCCGTAGGCGGCGTGCTTGCGGTTGCCGTAGGCGCTCCCCTTTCGCGCGCCCTTCTTCAGATCCTTCAGCACGTCTTCCTCGGACTTGTCCTCCACGGTACTCTTTAGCTTCACCACCTGATCGCGCAGACGCGCCGCCTCCTCGAAGTCCATGTCGCGGGACGCGGCGGCCATGTCGTCCTCCATGGACGAGATGAGCCGCAGGACCTCTTCGCGGGAAAGCTCTGCCAGCTCCTTATTCACCTGCTCGGCAGTGGTGCCCTCCACATCTTCCGTGATGAAGCCCATGATGTCGTTGATGGCCTTGCGGATAGTCTGGGGCTTGATACCATGCTCCTCGTTGTAGGCCATCTGGATGTCGCGGCGCCGGCGCGTCTCGTCGATAGCCCGGCGCATAGAATCGGTGATGCGATCGGCGTACATGATGACCTGGCCGGACACGTTGCGGGCCGCGCGCCCGATGGTCTGGATGAGCGAGCGGTGGTTGCGCAGGAAGCCCTCCTTGTCGGCATCCAGGATGGCCACAAGCGACACCTCGGGCAAGTCGAGCCCCTCTCGCAGAAGGTTGATGCCCACGAGCACGTCGAACTCGCCGCGGCGCAAGTCACGCAGGATCTCCGTGCGCTCCAGCGTGGCGATGTCCGAGTGCATGTAGCGGGCCTTCACGCCCTGATCCAGCAAATGGTCGGTCAAGTCCTCGGCCATCTTCTTCGTGAGCGTCGTGATGAGCACGCGCTCGTTGCGCGCCGCCCGCTCCTTCGCCTCGTCGATGATGTCGTCGATCTGGCTGGCGCTCGTGCGCACGACGATCTCCGGATCCAGAAGGCCCGTCGGACGGATGACCTGATCCACCTTCGCCTGGCTCACGCGCTCCTCGTAATCGCCCGGCGTGGCCGACACGTAGATGAACTGCGGGATGCGCTCCTCGAACTCGTCGAAGCGCAAGGGGCGGTTGTCCAGGCAGCTGGGCAGGCGAAAGCCGTGCTCGGCGAGGGTGATCTTGCGGGAGCGGTCGCCCTCGTGCATGCCGCGGATCTGCGGCACCGTGACGTGGGACTCGTCGATGATGCAGAGGAAGTCCTTCGGGAAGTAGTCGATGAGGGTGTAGGGCGGCTCGCCCGGCGCACGGCCGTCCAGATGGCGCGAGTAGTTCTCGATGCCGGAGCAAAATCCCATGGTCTCCAGCATCTCCAAGTCGTAGTTCACGCGCATCTCCAAGCGCTGGGCCTCGAGCAGCTTCCCCTCTTCCTTGAACTGCATGAGGCGCTCGCGTAGCTCGTCCTGAATCGTGCCGAGGGCCTTGTCCATCTTCGGCCGCGCCGTAACGTAGTGGGAAGCCGGCCAGATGGGCAGCGCCTCGTAGCTGTTCAGCACCTCGCCCGTGACCTGGTCAATCTCGTCGATGGACTCGATCTCGTCCCCCCAGAACTCGATGCGCACCGGGTGGTCGGCGTAGGGCGGGAACACGTCCAGCGCGTCGCCCCGCACGCGGAAGGTGCCGCGCTTCTGCTCGTAGTCGTTGCGGTCGTACTGGATATCGATGAGCTCATGGATGACCTCGTCGCGATCCATCTCCTTCTGCTTGTCGACGAACACTGCCATGCCGGCGTAGTCCATCGGTGAGCCGATGCCGTAGATGCAGCTCACCGACGCTACCACGATGACGTCCCGCCGCGAGAGCAGAGCCGAGGTGGCCGCATGGCGCAGCTTCTCCACCTCCTCGTTGATGGAGGCGTCCTTCTCGATGAAGGTGTCCGATGAGGGCACGTAGGCCTCGGGCTGGTAGTAGTCGTAGTAGGAGACGAAGTACACCACGGCGTTGTCGGGGAAGAACTCCTTCAGCTCGGCCGCCAGCTGGGCCGCGAGCGTCTTGTTCGGCGCCATGACGAGTGTGGGCTTCTGCACCGCTTCGATGGTTTTGGCCATGGTGAACGTCTTGCCCGAGCCGGTGACGCCCAAGAGCGTCTGGTAGCGCAGGCCCTCTTCCACGCCCTTCGCAAGCGCCGCGATGGCCTCGGGCTGATCCCCCGAGGGCTCGAAGGGCGAGACGACCTTAAACGGGGTGTTCGCCAGCCGCACCTCGGGCAGCTTCCCCGCCATTTCCATACCTTCTATATTGGAAAGATGAGTGGACACGCGCGTCCCTCCTCTCGCAGTAATTCTCTATAAGGAGAACAGTCTAGCACCTTCCGCAAGAAATGAACAGATGTTCGCTTAAAGTTCACAGCGCGACCGTGCTGTGGCGCCGGCACCCCTCCCCTAATGATGAGTGCTATACTCTGCAATCGCTGTTGACATCTCGTGACGTGAGGAGCTCATCGTGGCGAACGTGAAGAACGTGGCCCCCGGCGTCGGTCTGTGCGCCGCCATCGCCATCCCTTGCTGGTTTCTCGGCGAGGCGCTGCCCGTGGTGGGCGGCCCGGTGTTCGCCATCCTCATCGGCATGGTCATCGCCCTTTGGTGGAAGCAGCCCGCGCGCGGCACCGTGCAGGACGGCATCGCCTTCACGGCGAAGAAGGTGCTGCAGTACGCGGTCATCCTGCTGGGCTTCGGGCTGAACCTCGCCCAGATCGCGGCCGTAGGCGCCGAGAGCTTGCCTATCATCCTCACCACCATCGCCACGGCGCTCATCGTGGGCTATATCCTCTACCGCGTGCTGTCCGTGGATTCCGCCATCGCCACGCTCATCGCCGTGGGCTCGTCCATCTGCGGCGGGTCGGCCATCGCCGCCACGGCGCCGGTCATCCGCGCCAAGGACGAGCAGGTGGCCCAGGCCATCTCGGTCATCTTCCTGTTCAACGTGGTAGCGGCGCTCATCTTCCCCACCCTGGGAGGCATGCTCGGCATGTCCAACGAGGGCTTCGGCCTGTTCGCTGGCACTGCGGTGAACGATACCTCTTCCGTTACCGCCGCCGCAGCCGCCTGGGACGGCATGCACCCCGGCTCGAACGCGCTGGACGACGCCACCATCGTGAAGCTCACCCGTACGCTCGCCATCATCCCCATCACGCTCGCACTCGGCATCGTCATGGCCCGCAAGGAGAGCGCAGACGAGTCCGCCTCCAACGCTCAGGCAGCCTCCGAGCCCTCGTCGACGCGCCGCAAGGACCCGCTCGGCAACTTCTCTCTGAAGCGCGCCTTCCCGATGTTCATCCTGTTCTTCCTCGTGGCCAGCCTCATCACCACCATCGCCGTGGCCGCCGGCGCCGACGCGGCGGTGTTCGCGCCGCTGAAGACCCTAAGCAAGTTCTTCATCGTCATGGCCATGGCTGCCATCGGGCTGAACACCGACCTCGTGAAGCTCGTGAAGTCCGGCGCCAAGCCCCTCCTCATGGGCCTCATCTGCTGGATCTGCATCGCCGCTGCCAGCCTCGCCATGCAACATATGCTCGGACTGTGGTAAACCGAAAGCGGCCCCGAGGCGTTACGCCATCGAGGCCGCTTTTGCGCCCCTAAACAGCCAGCCGCAGCCTATCGTTTGCTCGCTAACAGGCTCTAGTCATAGGGATTACAATCCAAATCGCGCGGCCAATCATGGCATTCGAGGCAATAGTTGCTGGTCACCTCATTACCCCTAGCATGACATACATTGCATGACAGGTAGCCGCCATGAACTGAGTCGTGAGGATTGGAATCGCCATACGATTCGGTGCGCGCTGCAACGCTTTCATAGGTGCCGCCGTGGCAGCCCAGACAGGCATCGTCGGAAACGTAAGGATCATTTTGGCCAGAGGCCACGGACACCTGCTCCGTATTTGCCTGAGAATCGCCGGTTTCGGACAGGTTGGAACCCGTATTCTCAGCCGAGCAGGCAGCCAGCCCCAAGCAGGCCGTCAAGGCAACTCCGGCGATCATCGCAATAGTACGTTTGCTGTCGATTCTCATAGTTATTCTCCTTGAATGGCATGGCGGGCAGATACATAACCGAAAGTGGCCGCTCGACCGACGGAGGTGGCGGGAAGGTGGCGCGGATAGGTTCCCGAAAAGACTCCGCCCGAGGCATTGCCCGCGGCATAAAGACCTTCGATGGGCTCATCGTCCCAGTTCAACACACGGCACGATTCGTCGATGGTCAAGCCGCCGACCACGGTCAGTACCGTGCTGTTCGTCACGAGGCCGTAGTACGGGCCCTCCGCCAACGGCATGGCGGTTTCCAAGTTGCGGCGGAATTGCAAGTCCTTCTTCTCGGCCGAGGAGAAATAGGCGTTGTAGGTGTCAACGGTTTCCTGGAGAATTGCCGCATCCAGCCCCAGCTGTGGCGCCAAATCGGCCACCGTGTCAGCTTTGAACATCCAGCCCTTATCCATATACTGCTTGATGGTCTCATCTGCGGTGGGCTGCATGTCGGCCATGGCGTCAACCATACCCTGGTTCAAGATAATCCAGCACCCCTTGCCGCGACCAGGCTGCGCATTGATAGCATTGGACACGAAGTTCATCGGCAGCCCCTCGTTCACAAAGCGGACGCCACGTGAATTCACGGCGATGCCAAGCGAGGAGGTAAACCAAATGCCCGGGATGTCAAGGAACTGCGCAGGCGTACCGAAATTGAAGTTCATAACCGCATGGGGAATGGGATCCATTTGAGCGCCCAGCTGCAAACCCATCATGTGCCCATCGCCGGTGGGGCCAGTAGAGGGATCCCAGCAGCTTGAGGCGGCGTAATCCTCGGAGCGCGTCCACGCCTTCATCATATCGGGATTCGCTTCATAACCGCCCGTGCATAGCACGACGCCCTTGGTCGCCTCAACTGCGTAGTAGCCGTCGGCATCCTTCGCGACAGCGCCTGTCACACGGCCCGACGCATCTTGGACCAGCTGCACACCTGCGGTATTAAAGCGAAGATCGATATGGAGTTCGTTCTGCATTACAGCGGTGAGGGCATCCATGACGATAGGACCGAAAATCCAGCTCGTCCAGTTATAGTCCTCGGGAACGGCGAATTTGTGCTCACCCTGAATCACCTGGATGCCATAGCCCGTCTCTGGCTGAGTGGTGTTGTAAATCTTGATATCACGGCCCGCTTTATCTAACGAGTCCTGCATAAAATCGATTGCCTCGCCAGAGTTGTTCACGAACGACCATACTACATCGGGTCGGGCGCGCCAGTAGGAAGCTCGCAGAATCTCTTCCACATACTGAGCCGGATCAACGACGTTGCCCGTCTCGGCCTGCATGCGGCTTCCGCAGCCGCCCACGCTCTCCCACGTATTGCGGCCCTTGCTCATCTTTTCAAGCACTACCACGTTGGCACCCAGCTCGGCGCCCTTCAGCGCGGCCATCGTGCCCGAAATGCCGCCGCCGATCACCAGCAGATCGCACTGATCGGTGTGAGTTATCTCGTCTGCGCCGATTTCCCGGGACTCGAAGCCCACAGGACCCGCAACGACATCCCATTCAGCCCCATAAGCGGGCATAAGGTTGACGTTCTCTCCGTAAATCTCAATCAGCTCGTTACCCACAGTCGCCGCGGACTCTTCCGCATAGGCCGCGTCGGCTGATCCTGTTGCAGCGGCAACAGCAGTCGCCGTGCACAACCCGCCGGCTGCCAAGCCCGCAAGGCCAACGCCCCGCAGGAACCCTCGACGGGAAATCCCCTGATTTCCCTGCGCATCCATCGTGCTTTTCGATGCACCCATCGCCATCTCCCTTCACTTCTGAACTCACTTTCGTCAAGCGACGGGAGCATTCTGCTGGCTGCACCCTATGCGGAGTCAAGGACTTTTTAGCGCACAAGAGGGGAGAAGACATAGTAGTACTGCACGGCATCGCTTCCATCAGCGCGCAGAGGGAGATTTGCGTACAGGAGCTGCGTGTAAATATTGCCAGTTAACTCCGAGCCTTCCCGGGACAAAGCGGACGACACCATGTCGAGGACACGAACGTATAACGGCTCGTTAAAAGGCATCGTTCCCTTATCGCGTTCGGAAGATTCAGAGAATATCCCATCAACCCGGATCACCAAGGCTACCGCCTTGAACGAGGGCACGAAGCGCACATGAGGGCTAGCCAAGTCGACGTAATCGGCAAAACGAGTTGGAACAGAAAAGCCGCTCCGCGGAAGGTCGGGCGACGGCTCCGCCCCATCTCTCAACCCCTCGACATGATAATGAGGCGTATAGCGGACAAAGGGGATTTCGCGGGACCAGGTGCGCACCAAACGCTGCTGCTCCGAAGAGGCCTTGGTCCAAGCGCTTTCCAGATAGAAAAACGACGGAATGTCGATCACTTCATACGCCTCTAGTAGGTATGGAACCTTCGCCAAGAGCGCCCTATCGCGATCGAGAGATTCAATCAGATCAGAAGCCCGCCGACGCTCCTCCGCCAAAGGGCTTACGCGCTGGCCCAATTCGCAATCCATAGATGTTAAATCACCTGCAAGGATAACCTCTACGGATTCTTTCATCGAGATGCCGTAAGAGCCTAATAGGCGCGCCGTGAGTAGGCACAGCATGTTCTCGAAATGAAATCCCCGATAGTTGTTCTGCCCGCGGGCCCATGGATCTTTCGGCAGATACTTCTCGTAGAGACGAATAGTGCTGGGAGCTACCCCGAGAACCGCACAGAGTTCCTTTGTCGTTATCACATTCCCCTCCTTCAACAAAGACGCCCCATTCAGCATACACCCTGCACCCTATGCCGAGTTGAGAGGTTTTCCAGAAAAGAGAGTGCCCATTTCTCTTCTCCTATCGTTATAACGTGTTATAATTATCTGAACTGATTGGAGGCATTATGGCAACGGCAACACTTACCAAGGTCGGCAACAGCATGGCCGTCCTCCTTCCCAAGGCACTTCGACAAGAGGCAGCTATAGACCAGGATACCCCCCTGCGACTTGCCTCACCTCGCAAGGGTGTGGTAGTCATTACCTCCATGCTCGACGACGAAGAGGATAGACTTGCTCGCCTACGACGCGTCGAAGCACGCATCGCTGCCCGACGCAATAAGATAAAACCCTGGCCGGAAGGGCTTACCGCTGACGACTTGATTGCGCAGGCAAAGGAGGAGCGCTATCGTGACTTCCTTGCTCTTTGACACCAACGCCCTCATCTACTGGATACATCCCGATTCATCTTTTCACGAGGAAGCGCTCTGCCTTGTGGAGGAGGCATACATCAATCGAAGCACAATATGCGCTCTCTCCTCCTCTCTGAATGATGTTTACTACATCCTCTGTCGCCACTATATGACGGAAGAAGAGGCGCGTGAATCGTTGCGGGACATCGTCGACACCTTCGACCTTATCGATCTCACCGGGCTTTTCGTGCACGAATCCATCGACTCCGACGAACCCGACTACGAAGACGGCCTCATCCGCGTCGCCGCAGAGGAACTTCAGGTAGAAGCTATCATCAGTTACGACAAAGCCGCCTTCAAGAACTCATTCGTTCCGAAGATGACGGCCCAAGAGGCACTTGTTGCTTTCTTCCAAACAGAAAAAGGTCCCGAGGATTGATTTCTCGGGACCCCATTGATTGATTCTAAGTCTAGCAGGTGGCTCTTACAGCTCCTTCTTATACTCGTTCCACCAGGCCAGGACCTCGTTGCGCAGCTCCTCGGGTGTGCCGTCGTTGTTGAAGACCACGTCCGACGCCTCGATGCGGTCGGCATCGGTGATCTGGCGAGCGATGCGGGCGCGCACGTCCTCCTCTGGGAACCCGGAGGCCACGGCACGCTCGATGCGGGTCTCCAGCGGCGCGAGCACCGCCATGACCACGTCGGCGCCGTAGGCCAGCGAGCTCTGACGGTTGCGGAACACCGAGTACTCCACCACCACGGCAGGCTTGCCTTCCGCCTCAAAGCCGTCGATGAGGTCGGTGTAGCGCTCCTCGATGCGGGGCATCGTGATGGTGTTCAGCTTGCGCGTGGCGGCCGGCGTCGCAAAGGCCTTGGCGGCCAGGGCGCTGCGCACCACCTCGCCATTCTCGTCGAAGATGTCGTCGCCGAACGCGCCGCGCAGATCGTCCTTCACCGTATCCCACGTGAGCACCTCGTGCCCCACCTGATCGAGATCGATCCAGGCCAGGCCCTCGTCGGTGAGCGCCTTGCGCGCCGTGGACTTCCCGGCGCCCATGCCGCCGATGAGAAACAGCTTCTTCATGCGAACCTCCTCCAAAACCGCGCACCTTCGCGCGATCATACCCAAGTAATTCAACGGAACCATCATACACGAGAAAGGCCGCTCCGAAGAGCGGCCTTTGAAAAGTCACTGGTCGTTCGCAGTCGCACGAACCCGCAGAGGCTACTCCTCGACGGTCTCCACCTCGACGACCTCGGCCTCGGCCGGAGCCTCGTCCTTCTTGCGGCGGGCCGGCTTCTCCTCGGCCTGCACCGACTCGTCCACGTCGATCTCGAAGCCGAGCTCCTCGGCGGCGGCCTTCATGGACAGGGAGATGCGGCGGCGCTCCGGGTTGATCTCCATGACCTTCACCTTCACATCGTCGCCCGCATGCACGACCTGCGCCGGGGTATCGATGTGGCGACCGGCCATCTCGGAGATGTGCACCAGGCCCTCGATGGAGTCGCCCAGCTCGACGAAGGCGCCGAAGGGCACGATCTTGGTGACCTTGCCGTCGACGATGGTGCCCACCGGGTAGTTCTCCACCAGCTGGATCCACGGGTCGGGCGTGGTCTGCTTGAGACCGAGGGAGATGCGCTCGCGCTGCAGATCGACGTCGAGCACCTCGACCTCCACCTCGTCGCCCACCTTGACGACCTCGGAGGGATGGTTGACATGGTTCCAAGACAGCTCGGAGATGTGCACCAGGCCGTCGATGCCGCCCAGATCCACGAAGGCGCCGAAGTCCACGATGGAGGACACGTTGCCCTTGAGGCGCATGCCCTTGGAGAGCTTGGAGAGGATCTCGGCGCGCTCGTTCTTGCGGCCCTCCTCCAAGAGAACGCGGCGAGACAGCACGACGTTGTTGCGGTTGCGGTCCATCTCGATGACGCGGGCCTCGATCTCGGTGCCCAGGTAGGCGTCCAGATCCTTCACGCGGCGCAGGTCCACGAGAGAGGCCGGAAGGAAGCCACGCAGGCCGATGTCCAGGATAAGACCGCCCTTGACCACCTCGATGACCTCGCCGGTGACCACTTCGCCGGCCTTGAACTTCTCCTCGACGGAAATCCAGGCACGCTCGTACTCGGCGCGCTTCTTGGAGAGGATGAGGCGGCCGTCCTTGTCCTCCTTCTGGAGAACCAGAGCCTCGATCTTGTCGCCCAGGCTCACGATGTCGGACGGATCGGCATCCTTGCGGATAGACAGCTCGCGGGCCGGGATGACGCCCTCGCTCTTGAAGCCGATGTCCACCAGCACCTCGTCGTGCTCCAGCTTGACGACGGTACCGTCGACGAGATCGCCCTCGTCGAACTCGGTCAGCGTGCCGTCGATCATCTCGTTCATCTGCTCATCGGAGATGTCGGAGAAGTCGATCACGGAGGTGTTCTTGATTTCGGTCAAAACGGACCCCTTTCAAAAACTAAATCGGGGACCCTTCGTCATGATGGTTGATACGTACCATGTTCGCTTGCAGAAGCAAGGATCGCGGTGCAACAAACATGTCTCGGGGGCCAACAGATACTTACACTTGCCGCCTATCGGCAAGCCCGCCCAGTATAGCACCGCTCGCGCGCGCTTCATTGTGAATTTTCCCCGAGTGCCGACATTTTTCGCAGCGCGCCCACAAGGCGGCCGAGAAGAGCCCTCAGCGCGTCGAAGGCGCCCTACGAAAGCAGCAGCACGTCCTTCCGGGCGCGCGCCTCGCTACGCACCTCATCGGTAAACCCGCCTATACTGAAGAGGACATAGACGGGCGGGCCGCCAAAGCGCCGGAAAGAGGGGTCGTCCAGGGCCTTTCGAGCCTGCTCTTCCAAGTGCCTCAGCACATTGGCGCCCACGGGCCTCGCCCAGAACTTGCACTCGCCGAACACCGCTCGGCCCTCTTCGGCGCCCAGCCCCACAACGTCCAGCTCCACATCGCGCGCGCCCCACCAAGCGCCCACCCGCTCGGGCATGAAGGGGAGCGCCCCTTCCGCGCCCGCATCCCACAGGCGGTCGCGGCACACGTCCTCGTACACGTAGGCGACCTGCCCGTCGACGAAGTTGTTCCTGATCGTCTTCAGCGCCTCCGCCCGCCGCCCCGTCTCCAACAGCCCCATCTGGGGAAAGACGAAGCGGAACCAGAAGCGCAGGTAGTTGTCCTTGATGCGGTAGAGGCCCTTCTTGCTCTTCTCGGGGTTCTCCTCCGTCACGGGCACCACGCGCTCCAGCACATCGAGCCGCTCGAGCACTTTCAGGTACTTCGACAGCCCCGTCTGCCTCACGTTCAGCGCCGCGGCGATCTCCCCGCTCTTGCGGTTGCCCGCCGCCACCGCCTTCAAAATGGAGAAATAGGTTCCCACCTCGCTCACCTCCTTCGACAGAAGGAAGTTCGGCTCGTCGTACAGATAGCTGCTGGAGTTCAAAACGCTCTTCTCGATGCCGCGGTACACATCGTCCACGCCCCTGAAGCTCTCGATGTACTTGGGGACGCCGCCCGTGACGCTGTAGAGCTCGACCAGTTCGCGGCGCCCGATCTCCTTCGTGAAGAAATCCCGGTAGAACCGAAAGGGAATCTGCTTCATGCGAACCTGCGCGGTGCGCCTCCCGTAGAGGGGGCTGTTATAGGAGAGCACCTGGCTTTCCATGAGCGAGATGAGCGAGCCGCACAGGATGACCATCACGTTGCGCTTGGAAAGCATCGTGTCCCAGATGCGCTGGAAGACGGAGGGGAACGCCGGGTTCGCCTTGCCGAGGTACTGGAACTCGTCCAGCGCGACGACGAGGCGCTCGCCGTCGCTCGTCAGACGGTCGAAGAGAACGTCCCAGTTGTCGACGGACACCTGGCCGAGCAGCTCGTCGCCCGTGAACGCGGCCACCTGTTTCTGGAAGGCCGCGCGGTTCTGTTCCTCCGACTCCTCCGTCGCCAGGAAGTACAGCGCGCGCTTGTCGCGGACGAACTCGGTGATGAGCGCCGTCTTCCCGATGCGGCGCCGGCCGTAGATGACCACCATGGCCGCCTGGTGGTCGGCGAACTGCTCCTCCAAGGCGGCGAGTTCTTCAATGCGATCGACAAACGCGTCCACAATTGCCCCTTTCTCTCCCATGCTTCGTTGGAGGGATATTATACTTCAAAGTATTATACTTCAAAGTATAATCTGATGCACGTCCAGCTCACGCAGGGCCTCCTCGCTCTATTCTTTACTTTCCGCATCATCTTTCGTGAGCGCAGACGTTGCGCTAGAATGAGAGGATGCGTTTGCGTTCGGTCGGCTTCATCGGGATAAGGCTCAGGCATGGAATTGACTCTTTCGGTGTTCCTCTCGCAGGCAGGAGACCATCCGGTCCTGCTCGGCATTCTGGCGCTGGTCATCGGCGTGACCATTATCTCGGGCGCCACCGACGCCCCCAACGCCATCGCCAGCGCGGTCTCCACCCGCTGCCTCACCCCCGGCGCCGCCCTCGCGCTCGCTGCCGTGTTCAACTTCGTGGGGCTGGTGGGCATGACCTACATCTCCACGGCCGTGGCCCACACCATGTTCAACATGGTCGATTTCTCCGGCAACACCCACCAGGCGCTGCTCGCGCTCATAGCCGCCATGATAGGCTCCATCGGCTGGGGCGTCTTCTGCTGGTTCTGGGGCATTCCCGCCAGCAAGTCCCACTCGCTCATCGCCGGCGTCACCGGCGGCGCCATCGCGCTGAACGGGCTGGCCGGCGTCGTGCTCTCCGAGTGGATGCTCGTCATCTACGGCATGGTGTTCTCGCTGGTGGGCGGCTTCATCCTCGGCATGGCCACCACCAAGATCATCGAGTTTCTCTTCTCCGGCGTCAACCGCCAGCGCGGCAACAAGGTGTGCATGGTGCTGCAGGACATCTGCGCCTGCGCGCTGTCGTTCCTCCACGGCGCCCAGGACGGCCAGAAGTTCATGTCCATCGGGCTTTTGGGCATCGCGCTCGCCTTCGGCATGGAGACGAGCGGCTCCACCGACTTCCCCCTGTGGCTCATGATCATCTGCTCGGCGGCGATGTCGCTGGGCACGCTGCTCGGCGGCAAGCGCATCATCAAGTCCGTGGCCATGGACATGGTGTCGCTGGAGAAGTACCAGGGCGTGGCGGCCTCCCTCTCCACGGTGATCACGCTGTTCGTGGCATCCATGACCGGCATGCCCGTCTCCACCTCCCACTGCTCCACCGCCTCCATCATGGGTGTGGGCGCCTCGAAGAGCTTCCGCCGCGTGAACTGGGGCGTCGCCCGCCGCATGGTGTGGGCCTGGGCGCTCACCTTCCCCTGCTGCGGATTCATCGGCTGGGCCCTGGCCAAGCTGTTCATGATGCTGTAGAAAAGGGCCCGGACATGAGTCCGGGCCCTTGGGTGAACCGCAGCTGGGATCGCCTTACGCTTCCTCAGCGGCTTTTGCTTGGGCCTCGCGGATGGCCTTGGTCATCTGATCCACGCAGGAGGTGGAGCGCCGCCCGCAGGTGTGGCCCTCCATCATAGCGACGATGTCGTCGACGTTCTGGCCGGCCACCAGCTTGGAGATGGCCTTCAAATTGCCATCGCAGCCGCCGGTGAACTGGACGCTCTTAATAGTGTCGCCGTCCAGTTCCACATCAATCTGGCGGGAGCAGACGCCGCGGGGAATGTAGGTGTGCATGTCGGTTCCTTTCTCGCACCTTGTTTCGGCGAGATTGTACCGCATTGTGGCCTACACCGCCGTCGCGCCGCGCTCGCCGGTGCGGATGCGCACCACTTCCTCCACGGGTGCCACGAAGATCTTGCCGTCGCCCACCTCGCCGGTGCGGGCGGCGCCCACGATGGTGTCCACCAGCGCGTCCACCGCGTCGTCTTCCACCACTACCTCGAATTTCACCTTCGGCACCATGTTCAGCATCACTTCGGTGCCGCGCACGTACTCGCTCCAGCCGTGCTGGGCGCCGCAGCCGTGCACCTGCGAGATGGTCATGCCCTTCACATCGGCGGCGAACAGGGCATCCTTCAGCGGCTCCATCTTCTCGGGCCGCACAATAGCCGTTACTCGTTTCATAGCTGTCAGCTCCTTTCTCAATCGCTTCCGCAGGCTAGTCGAGGCCCAGGTAAGCCGGGTAGGCCGACTCGCCATGGACGGCCACGTCGAGCCCGGCCGCCTCGTCGGCGGCACTCACCCGCAGGCTGCCCTTGAAGCAGGCCTTGATGATAAGCCCCAGCACCACGTCCGCGATGGCCACGAAGGCGATGGTCACCAGGATGCCCAGCACCTGCGAGCCCAGAAGCGACCAGTCGCCGGTGTACAGAAGGCCGCCGTGCTCGGTCCAGGAGAGCCCGGGCACGCAGAACAGACCCGTGAGGATGCCGCCCACGATGCCACCGACGCAGTGGCAGCCGAAGGCGTCCAGCGCGTCATCGTAGCCGAGGCGCCGCTTGGCCTGGGAAATGGCCGCGTACACGATGGGGCTCACGATAAGTCCCATGACGATCGCCGCCCAGGGCTCCACGAACCCTGCCGCCGGGGTGATGGCCACAAGGCCGGCCACCAGGCCCGTCGCCGCGCCGACGAGCGTGCACTTCCCCACTGTGATGCGCTCGGTGATCATCCAGGAAAGCACGCCGGCGGCGCTCGCGGCCACGGTGTTCAGCAGCGCGAGACCCGCCACGCCATCGGCGGCGAACTCGCTGCCAGCGTTGAAACCGAACCAGCCGAACCACAGAAGCGCCGCGCCCAGGGCCACAAAGGGCACGTTGTGCGGGCGGTAAGACAGCACCGCAAACCCTTTGCGCCGCCCCAGCATAAGGCAGAGGATGAGCCCGGTGAGGCCCGAGGAGATGTGCACCACATCGCCGCCGGCGAAGTCCAGGGCCCCGATCATGTCGCCAATGAGCGAGCCGTCGCCGCCCCACACCATATGGGCGAGCGGCGCGTACACCACGACGACCCACACGGCCACGAACGCGCATACGGCGCCGAACTTCATGCGCCCGGCCACAGCGCCCGTGATGATGGCGCAGGTGATCATGGCAAAGGCCATCTGGAAGACAATGTCGATGATGGCCGGGTATCCCGCCGCCAGCTCCGGGTCATCGGCCAGTGCGCCTTGTCCGGACAGGACCGCGAAGGCGTCAGGCGTGCCCTCAGCCTCGGCAACCATGTCGTTCACAGCACTCAAGCATCCGATCTGGTCGAGGCCGCCGAAAAACGGCAGCGAGCCGTCGCCGCCGTAGGCAAACGACCAACCGCAAACGACCCACATAACCCCGACAATGCCGAGCACGCCGAACACCATCACCATGGTGTTCACGACGTTCTTGCGACGGGAAAGGCCTCCGTAGAAGAAGGCGAGTCCGGGCGTCATGAGCAGCACCAGCATGGCGCAGACGAGCATGAACCCGGTGGAACCGGTGTCAATCATCGCGATCAACCCCTTTCACAGTTCGTGGGCCCTCGGCGAAAAGAGGTCGGGAGGCGCCGCGCGCCGCACCGCGCGGGCCTCCCCACCCCTTGTCGCCTGAGGCGCCCAACGGCAAGGACACCCCGATTGTTCCACGGCACCTGGTGACCTGCGCGCTCAACGATGATTGTTAACCCCCTCAAAAATAAGTGTTAACACTGGCGACCATTCCTTGTTACTGGGCGGAAACAAATGCCCGCGCGTCCCGTCACAGATCGCCGAAGCATTACAATGGCAGCGTTGCCTTTACAAAGAATCGGCGCGATTTTGTGACCATTTTTTCGAAAAGTTTTGTCACAACGCGGAAGGATGCACTCATGAGCGTTACATTTCGACAGGTCGAGCGCGACGAAGAGGTCGAGGCCCTGGCCCATATGGCCTACCATATTTGGAACGAGTACTGGCCGGCCATCATCGGCCAAGCGCAGACCGACTACATGGTGGAGAAGTTCCAGAGCCTGAATGCCTTCCGCACCGACATTGCCGACAATGGCTACGAGTACTTCTTCATCATGCAGCACGAGGACGAGACGCCCCACGAGCTGGGCGCGGCGACGCACGGCGCCGACATCCACGACCAGGGCGACACCGTAGCCGGCCGCGTCAACGACGACGTGGAATCCGACCGCGACGACGAGTTGGCCCACGACACCGAGGACTTCGCCCGCACGGCCGCCGTCCCCCGCATCGTCGGCTACACCGGTGGACACGTGGAGGCGGACACGAACCGCTTCTTCATCTCGAAGATCTACCTGTTAAAGGAACACCGCGGGGAGGGCCTGTGCTCGGCCACCATCCGCTTCTACGAGCGCCTCGCCCGCGAGCGCGGCCTCGATGCCCTCTACCTCACGGTGAACAAGCACAACGAGATGGCCATCCGCGCCTACAAGGCCAAGGGCTTCGAGGTCATCGACGCCGTGGAAACCGACATCGGCGACGGCTACATCATGGACGACTACATCATGGAGAAGAAGCTGCAGTAGCTGGCCCCGCGAGTCAGCCTCCATAGGGGCGACCTCGGTCGCCCCTCCCAATCAGAAAACAAAGTACTGCGGAATTCTCTTGATCCGCAATGCCTATTCGTCGACAAGAAACCGCGCCACATAATCTGCCGGAGCGATTGAGCGCACCTTTGATCGAGCAAACGCCGTAACGTCTCGCGTGACGATGAAATCAACGCGGGCGTTCTCGGCGCAGGCGCGCACTAAACCGTCTTCGAAATCAGGCTCGTCGGAATCTGCAGCCTGACGACAGAGGGCGTAATCGACTGAGCAGATAATGAAATCGTCCATCACAGCCTTGATGTAGGTTCGCGCGTCCTTCTCCCCCATGGCTTTGGAGAGGATGTAGTACAGATCTTTGAGCGACGTGGCGCAAACATATGCGACGACCTCTTCATAGGCCACGGCCTCGGCGATGGTGGCGGCTGCATCGAACCCCTCCGGCCGTGCCAAGGCGAGGTCGAGCATAACGTTGGTATCGAGAAGCACCTTACTACTCATAGCGGCTCGCAACGAGATCGCGAATCTCTTGGTCACTCAGGCGAGCGATGTCGCTACCCTGATGCTTCTTCGCAAGACTCAGCATCATGGCCACACCGCCTTTTTTCTTCGAGTGCACACGCGTATCGGGAAGCGCCCCCGTCTCGCAAATGTAATCGACGAGGACACCGCTGCAGTATTGCCCAAAGGACAAGCCGTACTCTTGTCGTGCCAGGGCATCGGCAAGAAGGATCTTCTCAGCATCGGCCCGTCCCGAAAACGTCTTCGTCGCCATAGCAACCTCCATTCGCTAGCCTCACTGTACCTCATCCTAAGGAATTTGTAAACAAGTACACAGAGCAGTGTATCGTATTTGGGACTCTATAGCACGAGGCGCCCGTCTTGCCGCACGAAAAGAAGGACGCGCATCCGTGACGGGTGCGCGTCCTTTCTCGAACAGCTGGCATCGCCCCTGGGGAGGGAAGGAGCGGGCGAGCCAGACGGATTCGGCTATCGGAGGAGGCCTACGCCCATCCTTCGAGTGCGCCGCCTCCACGGCTCGCGACGATTTGAATCGACTTGTCGACTTGCGCTATTGCTCGGCTGCCTACCAGGGAAAGAAGCAGGTGTTTTGGCTGAACGAAGCGCGTTGGCTGTGAGGTTCGATTAACCTAGCGCCTCGCGCACGGTAGCGGCGATGCCCTCGGCGTTCAGGCCGAGGTCGGCGAAGAGCTGGGACACGGGGCCCTGGCCGATGAAGCGGTCGGGGATGCCCAGCGTGACGGCAGGGGTCGTGGCACCCTGGCGGGCCAGCACTTCCAACACGCCCTCGCCGGCGCCTCCCGCGATGACGCCCTCTTCCACCGTGACCACCAAACGACAGGCCGTCGCAGCGGTGATGGCCTCCTCGTCGAGCGGCTTCACCCAGCGCATGTCCACCACGCGGCACTCGATGCCCTCGGCGGACAGCAGCTCGGCGGCGGCGCGGGCTTGGCCCACCATGCGACCGAAGGCGAGCAGGGCCACGTCGTCCCCCTCGCGCACCGTGCGGGACTTCCCCACTTCCAAGATTTCCGGCACATCCGGCAACGGCGTACCCTCGGCCTCGCCGCGCGGGTAGCGCAGCGACACGGGGCCTTCCAAAATGAGCGCCGTGTGCAGGGCGTGCACGAGCTCCGCCTCGTCGGAGGGCGCGAGCACCCGCATGTTCGGCACCATGCGCGTGTACACCATGTCGAAGACGCCGTGGTGCGTGGGGCCATCATCGCCCACCAGGCCCGCGCGATCGAAGGCGAACACGACGTTGGCCTCGGGCAGGGCCACATCGATGATCATCTGGTCCACGGCCCGCTGCATGAAGGTGGAGTACAGCGCCACCACGGGCTTCTTGCCGCCCGATGAGAGGCCGGCCGCCATGCCCACCGCCTGCTCCTCGGCAATGCCCACGTCCACAAAACGCGAGGGGAACTCCGCCGCGAAGGTCTTCAACCCCGTGCCGCCGGTCATGGCCGCCGTGATGGCCACCACATCCGCATCGTTGGCCGCCTCGTCGGCGAGCGCCGCGCCGAAGACCTCGGTGTAGCTGGGGGCGCGCCCGGGCTTCTTCAACGCGCGGCCCGTGGCAATATCGTAGGGGCCGGTGCCATGAAACGCCTCGGGATCGCGGCGGGCAGGCTCGTAGCCCTCCCCTTTCCGCGTGACCACGTGCACAAGCGCCGGGCCGTCCATTTCCAACACGAGCGACAAAACGTCGCGCAGCTCGGCGATGTTGTGGCCGTCGATGGGGGCGGTGCACACGATGCCGAGCGATTCGTAGATCATGGTATGGGGAATCACCATCTGCTTGAGGGATTCCTTCATGTTCTTGCCGAAGCCGAGCAGTCCGCGGGCCGCAGGACCGCCCTGCTCCATGGCCGCCTGCAGACCCTCGCGCGCCTCGCGGTAATGGCTGTTGGCGCGGATGTTGCCCAGATGCTTCATGAGGGCGCCCACGTTGCGAGAGATGGACATCTCGTTGTCGTTCAAGATGACGACGAGCGGCAGCTGCTCGTTGCCCATGTAGTTCAGCGCCTCGAAGGCCATGCCGCCGGCGAGCGACGCGTCGCCGATGAGGGCCACCACCTTCTCGTCGGTACCCTTCAGCTGCCGCGCCTTCGCGAGACCCGTGGCGATGGAAAGCGAGTCGGACGCGTGACCCGACGGGTGCACGTCGTAAGGGCTCTCCGATGGCTTGGTGAAGCCGGAAAGGCCGCCGTAGGTGCGCAGTGTTTTGAACGCCTCGCGCCGGCCGGTGAGCAGTTTGTGGGCGTAGGCCTGGTGCCCCACGTCGAACACCACGCGATCGCGCGGCATGTCGAGCAGGCTCTCCAGGGCCACGATGATGTCCACGGCGCCCAAAGACGACGCCACATGTCCCCCGGTGACCGAGGTGGTGGCGACGATCTCCTGGCGGATCTCGCGGGCGAGAATGGCCAGCTCCTCATTGTCGAGCACCTTCAAATCGGCCGGCGAGCTGATAGCATCGAGTATGCGCGGGACATCCATGGGCGGTTTCCTTTAGGCCTCGCCGGGCGCGGGCGCGTCAGCGGAAGACGTCGTGTCGGTTGAACCCGTAGGGGCGGTGCTTGCGCCGCCCTCCTCAGCCGGGGAAGACTCGCCTTCCTCTTCCGTCGCCAGAAACGCGTCCAAGTCCTGCTCGGACAAGTCGCACGCGGAAAGGCCCAGCTTCACGGCCTCCTCGTACAGCTTCAAGGCGTCGTCCAGCGAGATATCCTCGGCAGACACCTCGTCAACGATCTCGGAAAGGCGCTCGTGCACGTCCTCGAAGGTGCGACCCTGCTCGTCGGCCATGGCGCCTACACCCCCACCTGCACGCAGGCGGCCGCGCCCGAAGCGCCCACCAGGGCACCCACCGGACCGGCGGCAGCAGCATCAGCCCCGGCCACCCCGACCGCGCCCGCGCCATCGCCTTTCATAGAACGCGCGATGCGCCCCAGCACACCGTTCACAAAGCGCGGCGAATCATCCTCGCCGCCGAAGCCCTTGGCCAGCTCCACCGCCTCGTTGATGGAAACGGACACCGGCACATCGTCGCAGTTGAACATCTCGAAGACGGCCAAGCGCAGAATGGAGCGGTCCACGATGGGCATGCGGGAGAGCGCCCAGTTCTCGGACGCCGCTTCAATACGCTCATCTACCTGGGCCTGGTTCGCCTCCACACCGTGGATGAGCGCCAAGGCGTAGTCGGTCAGCGTCCCCTCCTCGATGCGGCCGAACGCGCCCGCCTCGGCGGCTTCGGCCTCATCGGCGGGAGCCTCGCGAGCCACCAGGCACAGCCCGCAATCGAGCAGCTCGCTGGGCGATTTCCCCGTCAGCTCGCTCGTATAGAGCACCTGCACCGCGCTCACGCGGTCGCGGGTGCGCTCGTGGATTCTCGGAGCCATACCGCGCGCCACCTACGCCTTGAACTGAAGGCCGTCGATGTACACGTCCACCGAGGACACCTCCACGCCGGCCTGGGTGGCCAGCGCCTCGGCGATGGCGGTGCGCAGCTGGGCCGCCAGCTCGGGCAGCACGTAGCCGTAGTAGACTTCCACGTGCACCGCCACGGAAAGCTTGCCGTCCTCGTCCATCTTGGTCTCGATGCCGGAGGTGGAGGGCTTGCTCGCCAGCATGGAGCGGATGCCGCTCGTGGCGAAGGAGCCCAGCGAGGCCACGCCGTCCACCTCGCTGGCGGCCACGGAGATGATGGTCTCCATGACCCCCGGGGCGATGGAAAGGCCCTCGACGTTCATCTGGTCTGTCATAGTACGTCTCCCATCTGGGTTTCGATAAAGTCGGTTGTCGCATCACCGGCCAAGAATACCTCGTTATCGAGCACGCGTTTGTGGAACGGGATAGTTGTTGCAATTCCTTCAATAACGAACTCGTCCAAGGCGCGCTTGGCGCGGGCGACGGCCTCGGCGCGATCCTGGCCGTGCACGACCACCTTGGCCACGAGCGAGTCGTAGTGGGGCGAGATGCGCGAACCGGGGCGCAGGTAGGTCTCCACGCGCACGCCGGGGCCCGCCGGGGGCTCGAAGCGCGTGACGGTGCCGGGGCACGGGCGGAAGCCGTGCTCGGGATCCTCGGCGTTGATGCGCAGCTCGATGGCGTGTCCCGCCGGCGTGAACGGGGCGCGGCCCGCGCAGCTCATGGGCTCGCCGGCGGCGATGCGCAGCTGCTCCTTGATGATGTCGGTGCCGGTGATCTCCTCGGTGACCGGGTGCTCCACCTGCACGCGGGTGTTCATCTCCATGAAGTAGAACTGGCCGCGCTCGTCCAGCAGAAACTCGATGGTGCCGGCGTTGCGGTAGTCCACGGCGCGCACGGCCTTCAGGGCCGCCTTCATCATGTCGCGACGCAGGTTCTCGGAAAGCGCCGGCGAGGGGGCCTCTTCCAGAAGCTTCTGATGGCGGCGCTGGATGGAGCAGTCGCGCTCGCAGAGCGCCACAGCATTGCCATGGTCGTCGGCGAGCACCTGCACCTCCACGTGGCGCGGGCGCAGCACGAGCTTTTCTAGATACACCCCGTCGTTGCCGAAGGCGGCACCGGCCTCGGTGCGGGCGGCCTTGTACTGGGCCGCGAGATCGGCCGGGTCGTGCACCTCGCGCATGCCCTTGCCGCCGCCGCCGGCCGTGGCCTTGATGAGCACCGGGTAGCCCACCTTCTCGGCGAAGGCCGCAGCCTCTTCCACCGTATCCAGGCAGCCGTCGGAGCCGGGCACCGTGGGCACGCCGCACATCTTCATGGTCTCGCGGGCGGACGACTTGTCGCCCATGCGGTCGATGCACTCAGGGGCGGGGCCGATGAACACCAGGTCGTTGTCGGCGCAGGCGCGGGCGAACTCCGCGTTCTCGGCCAAAAAGCCGTAGCCGGGATGGATCGCCTCGGCGCCGGTGTTCTTCGCCGCGGCGATGATGGAGGCCATGACCAGATAGCTCTTGTTCGACTGGGCAGGGCCGATGCAGACGGCCTCGTCGGCGTAGCGCACCGGATAGGTGTCGGCGTCCTCCGTGGAGTACACGGCCACCGTCTTCACGCCCAGCTCGCGGGCGGCGCGCATGATGCGCAGCGCCACCTCGCCGCGGTTGGCAACTAGAATTTTCTCGAACATGCTTGTCTCCTACGCGCCCGGCGTGGGGTCGTGGGGCTCCACGTAGAAGAGCACGGTGCCGTACTCCACCGGCGTGGCGTCGGACAGGCACACCTCGCGCACGGTGCCCATCTCTTCGGCGGCGATCTCATTCATGAGCTTCATGGCCTCCACGATGCACAGCGTCTCGCCGGCGGCCACCTCGTCGCCCACCTTCACGAAGGGCGGCTCGCCCGGAGCCGGGGCCTCGTAGTAGGTGCCCACCATGGGAGCCACCACCGGCTTCCACGTGGCCGGACGATCGCTCGCCGGCTCCTCGGCGGCCGGCGCGGGCACGGCGGCAACGGGAGCCGCCTGGGCCTGCGGAGCGGCGGGCACGGCAGCGGCCGGCGCGACCTGGCCGGGCATGCGGACAGCGATGCGCATGCCCTCTTCCTCTACGACGATCTCCCCGACGCCGCTCTCCTCGGCAACGCGAACCAGCTCGCGAATCTGATTGATGTCCACGTAATCGTCCTCCTTGGTGGCGCTGGACTCCTGCTCCAGCATGAAATCGACTTTCTCGGATACCCGGTGCTTGCTCAAATAGGTGCGGGCCTCGTTGGGGAACAGGGCGTACATGAGCACGTCCTCCTCGCTTTGGGCCAAATCGCCAATCTCGGCGGCGCACTCGTCGTAGGTGGTGGTCACCAGCGTACCGGGGGCGATCTTCGGATCCAAGATCTCGGCGTCGCCGGCCACCTTCGCCACGATTTCCTTGTCCATGTTGCCCGGCGCCTTGCCATAGTAGCCGCACACATAGTCCTTCATCTCCTTGGAGATGACGCTCCAGCGCTTGCCCGTCAGCACGTTGAACACCGCCTGGGTGCCCACGATCTGGGACATCGGCGTCACGAGCGGCGGATAGCCCACCTCGGCGCGCACCTTCGGAATCTCGGCCATCACCTCGGGCAGACGGTGCGCGGCCTTCTGCACCTCCAGCTGGCTGATGAGGTTGCTCATCATGCCACCGGGCACCTGATGCGAGTACACCTGCATATGAATGAGCGAGGACACGCCGCGCTTGTAATGGCCGCGCTTGCGCATCTCCTCCCAGTACTCGGAGATCTCGAACAGCAGATCCAAGTCGAGGTCGGTGTCGTAGCGGCTCTCCTTCAGAGCGGCCACGATCATCTCCACCGCCGGATGCGAGTTGCCGAACGCGAGCGGAGCATGAGCCGTGTCGGCCACGGCCACGCCCGCCTCGGCGGCCTTCAGGATGTTGGCCGGGGCCATGCCGCCGACATAGTGGCAGTGGATGTGCACCGGCAGGCCGATTTCCTCGTTGAACGCCTTCACCATGCGCTCGGCGCGATAGGGCGTGAGCATGCCGGCCATATCCTTGATGGCGATGGTGTCGGCGCCCAGATCCTTCAGCTGCTGGCCGTATTCCAAGTAGGAGTCCAGCGTGTGCACCGGCGAGATCGTGTAGGAGATGGCGCCCTCGAACAGACCGCCGCACTCCTTGATGGCCTCGGCGTTGTCCACGACGTTGCGGATGTCGTTCAGCGCGTCGAAGACGCGGAAGACCTCGACGCCGTTGCGGTGCGCCGCGTTGATAAAGCGATGCACGATCTCCTTGGAGTAGTGCTTGTAGCCGACGAGGTTCTGCCCGCGCGAGAGCATGGCAAGCGGCGTATTGGGCGTGTTCGCCTTGATGGCGCGCAGACGCTCCCAGGGGTTCTCGTCCAGAAAGCGCAGGCAGGAGTCGAACGTCGCCCCGCCCCACGCCTCGATGGCCCAGTAGCCGACGCGGTCCATCTTCGGCAGAATCGGCAGCATGTCGCCGATCTGCATACGGGTGGCCCAGAGGCTCTGCTGACCGTCGCGGATGGTCGTGTCCATGATCTGAAGCCGTGGCATGAACTCACACCTCCTTATACACAGGTTAGTCAAAGATCAAGTTTCGGATTATAGGGGAAGCCTACCACGGCCCTGCGCCGCGCCGTCCGATTTGCCGACAAGAAACATCAACGAAGCGGCGGGAGGGGCGAACGCGGCCGAAGGGTTGCGCAGGGGCGGCATCGGCAATCCTTAATCCAAGCGCTCCCTTCGCTCAACCACCGCAGTTCAACCACCGCAAGCCTCAAAAACCAGAGACGCCTTCTGCCCGCTTGGCATTTTTCGGAAATAGATGGGAGTTTCGATCACAATCGGGAAATAGATGGGAGTTTCGAGCGCCATCGGGAAATAGATGGGAGTCTCGAGCGCCAAAACCGCCTCTCTCGTAAGCAAAACGCTCCGAGAAGTACGCAAAACTCCCAGCAACTTCCGATTCTCCCGTCCCGGCTGCGCGAAACTCCCAACAACTTCCGATTCTCCCGTCCCGGCTGCGCGAAACTCCCAACAACTTCCGATTCTCGCGATCCTCTTCCGCAATATCCCGGAATCGCCCTCTCGACATCCCCGCCACCTTAAATCCAACCCCTTCGATAATCCGCATCCGAATCAACGATCAGGGCCTTTCCCATCACGAAACAAGAAGGAGTTGTGATAGCTCCTCAGCTGCTTGCGAAGCCGCATGTGCCGATCCAAATGGCCGGCCCCTCTTTTCTTCTTAGGTTTGCCCATTCTCGCTGACAGCTGATCAAGGAGCTCAGCGCATTGGAATACATTGCCGAGCTGAGAGCCCGTCATGGTGACCAGATCATAGCCCGCCAGCAGAAGCGCGTCCTTTCGCCGCGCATCGCGGCTGACCCTATCGTCTGTCCCGTGGAACCTCTTACCGTCATACTCCAAAATCAGACGCTCTTCGGGCCAGAGAATATCGCACACCGCACGCCGACACCCGCAGGCTCGCTGGATGCTCTCGGAGAAGTCAATGGGCTCGTTCAGGCGACCGCGCCGCAAACCCAAACCACCTTCGCGCGAAGAAATAAACGCCAAGGCTGCAAGCTCGGTTTCCATAGGGGATGCCGACTTCGCCATAACATGCCGCACGGCACGTCTGGCCAACTGAACGCCATCGTGGTTGCGGGCGCGCGCAACGAAGGCCGACAGGCGGCTCGGCGTCGTCAACGGCGAGCGCACCAAAGACGACGACAGCTCGTCGGAAAGCGGGTAGCAGCCGCACAGTTCGAACCCGAGCGCGACCATCTCTCCAAACGCAAGCGCCTTGGCCATCTGAAGGAACAAGAGCTCGGGCGAGCTGACGAGAACGCTTGGCGCGACCTTGACGAACGACCCGCGAGGGAAGGCGACCGTTGTTCGATGCTTCTTAACTACCGGCGTGTCTCTGGCTCCCTGCGAACCCTCGACAAGCACGTGCACAGGCGCTGGACAAACGTCAATGCCCGCATCGCGTAAGCAGTCGATAACGTCCTCATCGCGGAAAGCGCATTGACGGAGAGACGGAACGAAAAGGACGGGAAACGAAGGCGTATGCCCAGTCTCGCCTGGCCGCATGTCGTGAAACACCCGCAGCGCGAGCGGGTGAGAAGAAGACCACCAGCGCCAGAACTGAAGAGCCGATATGTAACCGAGGTAAAGCTTCATGGCGCACCACAATAAACGGAATTGTCGCGGAATAAAGCTGGCGGGATCGCCTCGACAAAACCAACATTCATGAGCGTATAAGTCCTGGTCATAGGATAGAAATGCGACTCTATTACGGCTTGCGGAAGACACGCTCTCCATAAGCCCCCATGACAGCCCCGCCGCATAGGAGCGCCTCGCGTTTTCCACCGCATCCGACACGCCAAGTTTTCCACCGCGCTTGCTGAGCCGCGCTTCCATCGCATTCAACAACCGTTTTTCGCTGCGTCCCCTCCCCGCCCAACCTTTCGCTCTCCTTTCGCCTTCATCTCGTCGCCAACCGATCCGGCAGCATGATGCCCTTCCATATTTGCCGCCCCCCTTTCTTTCGACTCTCACCCAAAAACTCCTCCTCCCGCCCCATTACCTTCTATCCCCCTCCTTTATCGCTTCCCTCCTCCCCGCTTTCCTACCCCGCCCCCATCAGGCTAAACGCGAAGTTTACCCCGCTGGGGTAATAGCTTTTCGGGGCGGCGCGGCGCACACTGGGCGCCATCGTTTCTAACACAAGTAAGGAAGGGAGAAAACGATCATGAGCATCGACGAAGAGAAGGGGGCCGCGGGCGGACCGGCTCCCAAGAAGCGTCCCAAGCGCGGGTGGATCGTCGCCGGCCTGGTGGCGGCCATTATCGTGGTGGCCGGCGCCGGGTTCTGGGTGTGGCACGAGCAGCCGAGCTTCTGCAACGCCATCTGCCACAGCCCCATGGACTACTACGTGGAGACCTACGACTCCGGCGACCCGAACCTGGGCGTGACCGTGCACGCGAAGGCCGGCGAGTCGTGCCTCGACTGCCACACCGCCGAGCTGACGACCCAGATCTCGGAGGTGTGCGCCTGGGTGTCCGACAACTATCCCATGACCGAAGACGGCACCATGCTCGCCACCGGCAAAGAGTTCGCCAGCGAGCAGTTCTGCGCGCGAGCCGAGTGCCACGGAGGCAAGTCCTTTGACGAGATCACCGCGGGCCTGTGGGGATTCGCCGGCAACGACGAGAAGTACAACCCGCATTCCAGCCATCAGGACATGGCCTTGGAATGCGGCGACTGCCACAAAGCCCACGAGAACCAGGTGCTCGTCTGCAACGAGTGCCATGATCTGACCCTGCCCGAGGGATGGGAGGCTCCCAATGTCCAGTAACGTAACACGTCGCAGCTTCTTCAAGGGCGCGGGCCTTGCGGCCCTGGGCGGCCTGTCCGCTGCGGCCCTCTCCGGCTGCGGGCACGGCTACGCCGCCGCCGAGCCGACCAACCCGAGCACCGGCGACTTCGGCGGCCCCTCCTGGCTGGGAGCGCCGCCCGTCATCGACGAGGCCGATATCGCCGAGACCATCGAGACCGAGGTGCTCGTCGTGGGCATGGGCACCGGCGGCATCCCGGCCATGATCTCGGCTGCCGAGAACGGCGCGCGCGTGCTCGGCATCGACCGCCAGGGCACCCCGCACAACGTCCGCGAGGACATCGGCGCCATCGACTCGCGCCTGCAGCAGGCCTCCTTCGACGAGTTCCCTGAGTTCCGCATCGAGAAGAAAGAGGCCGTTGAGGACATCGTCCGCTACGCCAACGGCTTTGTGAACTACGACCTGGTGAAGCTGTGGGCCGACGAGTCCGGCGCCATGGTGGACTGGCTCACCGACATCATCCAGCGCGACGGCAAGCTCGTCATGGAATTCGAGGGCGGCGTGGGCGACACCTCCGACCCGGGCCGCGACAAGGCCTTCGCCACCGGCCACAGTCCGCAAAAGACCGATGCCGTGGCCGAGGACGAGGAATGGGGCTTCGCCGAATCTATCCTGGCCTACGCCGCCGAGCAGGGCGCCGAGGTGCGCTGGTACACCGAGTTCATCAAGTGCGAGACCGATGAATCCGGCCGCGTGACCGGCGTCATCGCCCGCGACGTGCAGGGCGAGCGCCCCTACCTGCGCATCAACGCCAGCAAGGGTGTCATCCTCTCCACCGGCGGCTACGGCAACAACCTGGAGATGATGGAGGATCGCCAGGCCTGGAACCAGAAGATCCGCATCGCGGCCCCCGGCTCCGGCGGCAACCCCACCGGATCCGGCATCAAGGCGGCGCTGTGGCTCGGCGCCACCATGGACCCGCTCGGCGCGGCCTGCACCTTCAACCGCGCCTGCGTGAAGCCCGACCAGTACGCCGGCGACGGGGTGCTCGGCCGCTGGTTCTGGTTCGGCGAGCAGCCCTTCCTGAAGCTGAACCTGAAGGGTGAGCGCTTCTGCAACGAGAGCGGCCCCTACGACTACATGCTGCACTCCACCATCATGCAGCCGCACCAGACCTACGTGGACATCTGGGACGCGAACCACGCCGCGCAGGCCGAGGCCTTCGACGAGGTGGGCTGCTGCCGGCTGTTCCCCTTCCCCAACGGGGCGAAGAACAACATTCCCATGCAGGTGGTGGACGGCATGATCGAGAAGCTCATCGAGGACGGTTACGTGCAGAAGGCCGACACCATGGAAGAGCTCGCTGAGAAGCTGAACCTGCCCGTGGAGACCACCGTGGCCTCGTGGAAGCACTACAACGAGATGGCCGCGGCCGGCGAGGACACCGACTACTACAAGGAGAAGCACCGCCTGATGGCCATCGACACGCCGCCCTTCTACGGCGTGCGCACCGGGGCGTGGTTCTTGGCGACGCTCGACGGCGTCACCATCGACACGAACATGCACCCCTGCGACGAGAACGGCGACCCCATCGAGGGCCTGTACCTCACCGGCAACGACTCGGGCGGCTTCTTCTCGGTGAGCTACCCGAACCTGCTGACGGGGCTCGCCTGCGGGCGCACCATGACCTTCGGCCGCCGCGCCGGCATGCTGGCGGCAACCGGGCAGGCGTAAGGCGTCCGTGCCTTCAAGACCCCTTCGCCTTCGCGAGCCGTTTATTCCGCAGCCCGCGAAGGCAGTTCGTCAAGCCCTTCCCAAGGGATACCGCCGGTCGCGCCTCCCCTCCAGCGACCAGCGGTTATAAGAGCGAACCCCCTGTCCCGTGCGGACAGGGGGTTTTCGCGTGTAGAATGGAGGGAGGCGAAAGGGAGCGAAAGGGAGCGAAAGGGAGTGACATGGAAACGGAATGCACTGCAGAAAAGGCGAGCCCCTTGTGCGGGTTCGTCGCGCTGCTTTTGACGCTCGGCACCACCTCCCTCATGAACGGCTCGCTCTTCCCGCAGTTCGACGCGATCTTCATGTTCGCCCGCGACATCTCCGTCACGTTCTCGGCAGCAACTTTGCTCGGCCTTGGGCTTGCGGCCTACCGCGCCCCGCGCCTTCTGCGGGAGCGCGCCATCGTCGCCGTGGCGGTAGCCTGTCTTGTAGGCGGCGGCGCGCTTCTGTCCCTGGGGCTTGGGTTTTCCGCGCCGGCGCTCCTCGTTGCGGGTGCGAGCCTCGCCGCCATCGGCCGCTCGGTGGCCACGGTGTCGACGGCGCTTTATCTCGTGCGCCTCGAAATGCACACGACGGCCGTGATCATCGCTGCGGCCTACACCGTTCAGCTGGCGGCGAGCCCCGCGTCGTCGCTTCTGCCCCCGTGGGTCGGAACCGCCCTCTTCCTGATTTTCCCCTTGGCGGCCATCGCGCTTACCGCCCGCGGCGCCCGCCTTTACTTCGACATGGCCCACGACCGGCCTTCGCCGAGCGACATCGCCGTCACGCGGCCGGCCTCGTTCCTCGCGCCGTTCTCGGCCCTGTTCGTGTGCTTGTTTTTGTTCCAGGTGGCCTTCGGCTTCGCCCTGCGCTTCGGGGAGGTGGCAGGCACACCGCGCATGTCGTTTCTCTCGGCCATCCCGCTTGCCCTCGTGGCCCTTTACGTGACTTGCTCGCGCCGGCGCTTTCCCGCCGACGGTCTCGTGCAGCTGTCGGCCCTCACGGTGATGGCCGGGTTCCTTCTGGCAACCCAGCCCCTGCTCGCCGCTGACAGCGGTGCGGCCGACGTGGCGCTGCTGAACGCAGGCAACGGCCTGTTCATCATGGCCGCCCAGATGGCGCTCATCACCATTGCCGCACGCAACCCACTCGGAGCCATCACAACGGTAGCCTGGGGAAACGGTGTCTCGGCCTTAGGATCGCTTACGGGAGCCGCCGCGGGCATGCTTGCCAACAGCGCCGCGGCAAGCATGCCCGCCCTGCGTGTGGCCACCCCCGCAGTACTGCTTTTGGTGTTCGCCGCCTACGTGACCATCGGGCTGAAACGCTTCACCTTCGCCGGAGCCATCGACGGTATCGATCCGGTGCTGGTGGGGGCAACGGCCGCCGGAAAGGGAGCCGATGCGGAAGCAGAAGCGGTACCGGGCACCGGAACGGGGCCAGTGCCGCTGCCGATGCCCGCGGCCCGCGCCCCCGAGGAGGCCTTCGCCTCCCGCTGCGAGGCCATCGCAAGCGAGTTCTCCCTCACCCCGCGCGAGGCCGAGGTGTTCGCCATGCTCGCCCGGGGCCGCGACCGCGCCTACATCGAGGAGGCGCTCGTCGTGTCCCGCAACACCGTGAAGGCCCACGTGAAGCACGTCTACGCGAAACTGGGCATCCATTCCCACCAGGAGCTGCTCGATCTGGTGGAAGGCTAAACACTTCCCAGTGGCCACTTTTGCGGCTCGCTGTCAATCGAGAAACCGTTCCCAAATTATGAACAATTTACTTGCCTTTACGCCGCCTCGCCGAGGCCCCGCGTACGGACGATAAAATAAGGGAAACGACTTCGAGGGAGGCATTGTGGCCATTCGCATCATCGTGGACTCGTCGGCGGACATGGAAGAGGGCTACGCCCGCGCCCACGACATTACCATCATCCCCATGACCATCGCATTCGGCTCCGAACAGTACGCCGAGGGCGTCGACCTTTCGCGCGAGGAGTTCTTCGAGCGCCTCGTAGAAACCGACGAGCTGCCCCGCACGAGCCAGATCCCTCCCATGGTGTTCCAAGACCTCTTCCAAGAGGCCGTCGATGCCGGCGACGAGGTCGTCTGCATCACGCTTTCCAGCCACATCTCCGGCACCTACCAGAGCGCCTGCATCGCCGCGGCCCCGTTCAAGGAGTCGGTGTTCGTGGTCGACAGCGAGAACGCCACCATCGGCGAGCGCATCTTGGCCGAGCGCGCCTGGGCTCTGCGCGACGAAGGGCTTTCCGCCGCCGACATCGCCTACTGCCTCAACCAGGAGAAGAAGGACATCCGGCTCGTGGCCTCGCTGGATACACTGGAGTACCTGCGCCGCGGCGGCCGCATTTCCGGAGCGGCGGCCCTTGTGGGCGGCATGCTCTCCATCAAGCCCGTGGTGGGCGTCGTCGATGGCGACGTCGTGGTGCTCGGCAAGGCGCGCGGATCGAAGCAGTCGAAAAACATGGTGTTCCAGAAGATCGACGAGGCCGGCGGCATCGACTTCACGCGGCCCATCTGGGTGGCCTACTCGGGCCTGTCCGACACGACGGCCCGCAAGTACATCGCCGACAGCCTGGCGCAGGCGAAAGCCGCCGAGGAAGCGGCCGCCGACGAGTCCGCCGCGCCGGACGATCTGCCCCTCACGCAGGTCGGCGCCGTCATCGGCACCCACGTCGGCCCGGGCGGCGTCGCCTTCGCCTTCTTCGCACGGGAATAGGGCCCGCATAGTCTTTCGCGCTCTTTCGTAGAGCCATCCCGTCCTCCCAGAACATTTGCATGGCCATCTTTTCCAAGAAATTGCGTTTGTTAGCGTAAAGATGGCCCAAACGACCCTGTTTGGATCCTGTTTTTAGCTCATAACGGGGGACATAACGGAGAAATTATGCCCAAATTCACTGAACTGGATGGGCGGTGCCCCAAAACGAGGCTGCGAACGCTAACAAACGCAATATTTCGGAAAAATCGCGAGGGCATTTTGTCTGGAGCACAAAAAGGCCTCCCCGAAGGGAGGCCCAAGATCACTGAAACGGCGGCGGAACTTTACACGCGCTTGATGACGCGGCCGTCGCGGGTGTCGATCTGCAGGACGTCGCCAATCTCGATGAACGTCGGCACCTGCACCTCCTTGCCCGTCTCCAGGGTGGCCGGCTTCAGCGTGTTGGTGGCGGTATCGCCCTTGAAGCCCGGCTCGGTATGGGTGACCTCAAGCTCCACGAACATCTGGGGCTCCAGGCTGATGAGCTCGTCGCCGGCGTACAGAAGCGTCGCCTCGTCGTTCTCCTTCAGCCAGTCGGCCGCGGAGCCCACCATATCAGCGGAAACGGGCAACTGCTCGAACGTGCTGTTATCCATGAACCAGAAGTCGGCACCGTCGTTGTAAAGGTACTGCATCTTCTTGGACTCCAAGCGCACGGAATCGAACTTCGTGCCGGCGTTGAAGGTGTAGTCGACCACACGGCCGGTCTTGATGTCCTTGAGCTTGGTGCGTACAAACGCGCCGCCCTTGCCCGGCTTCACATGCTGGAACTCGACGATGGTGCACATCTTGCCGTTGTTGATGATGCACATGCCGTTCTTGAAATCGGCGGTAGAAATGCTTGCCACGGATGTTTCCTTTCCTGCTCACGCGCCGCAGCAAACCCTCCGGTCGGCCGCCGCGTTTGGTTCAAACTGGTACAGTATAGCCGTCCTGCGTCCTCTTCGCAAAGAAAAATATGGGTCACTCGACGTAGCTGTTTATGAGGGCGAACAACTCTTGCTTCTTGTGAATCCCCAGTTTTGCGTAAAGGCGCCGCATGTGAGTCTTCACTGTGTTGTCAGATATGAACAACTCCCCCGCTATGGAGCTGATAGTATTTCCGCGAGCAAAGAGAAGCATGACTTCGATCTCCCGCTGGGACAGAGCGTACTTGCGCCCTATGAGATCGCAGCGAAGAGCCGTCTTATCCTCGTAGCGCGGCCGGACGATCGTCTCCTCAGAGACTGACGCAGCCCCATCGTCTTCCTCTTCAATCTCGGCAAACGGCGTGGACTGGGTCCCGCAATCGACTCGTCCGCTAGCGAGCGAGAGAAACTCGACGGGTCGGCTTTTCTCAGATTGCGAGGGATGCAGCGCTCGCGTGACGTAGAGCGCCAAGGCGAGAAAGCACACCGACCCGAGGGCGATGACGGCATAGGGGGAAACTCCGAAGGACTCGCCTGCGGGCGCGCAGGCTCCTAGGAGATACCCTACCCCCTGGGCGACCACGCACACGAGCGTCTGGAAGCTGAGACAGAACACGGGGTCAATGCCGTAGTCATGAGAAATCTGAATGGAAAGCGCCTGAACGCTCAGCGACAAGAAGCTATATGTCATGTAGAGCAACGCCGCTAGAATGACAAAGGGGATGCCAGCAGCGAATGGCAGAATTCCGAGAGCGACCACAATCAGCGGGAACGCCAGGCGAAATACGCCATCGATGTTGTACCGCACCGTCCGAAACCGCCAGAGCGCCATAAGGACGATGGGGGCGAACAGGCCCGCGAGCGCGGAACTATAGTTGATGAAGGTCATGGCCGTCGTGTCGACAGCCAGAAAGCGAACAACTCCCCCGAGAAAGGCGAAGGTGCCACAGTACAGCACGCTACGCCAGAAACTTGCGAGCCCATGGACATAGCTCACACGATTGGCGGAGAAAGAGCTCGACGCCATGGGCGAAGCGAGATCGAGTTGACGCGCTTGGACAAGAAGCAGTCCCCAGCAGACGCTCATCAGGGTAGCGGAAATAGCCAAGGTTACCGCCGCTCCTGTAAACGACTCGAAGAAAGTTCTCACAAAAAAGCTTACCACCCAGGCAAAGAGCAGGGTCATGAGGCTGCCCTCGATATCGCGCAGAGACACAACGTAGAACCACGAGAACATAAGCGTGTAAGAGCCGATCACGGGAATGGCGATGCCAAGTACCCACTGAGCCGACCCCTGCACCACCGGCAAACCAGAGACGACGAGGCTCGCAAGGGCAATAGGAGGGACTACTTGCATCCCGAAGCGCCGCAGCGATTGCCGCGACAGAGAACACCACAACATCACCGCCGCGCTCGTCACAATGCCGATGACGATCCCCATGCCATGGGAGCCGTGAAAGGAACCAGAAGGAACGGAAAGCCAGTCACTCTTCCATAAAAAGAGCGACGAAAGCGACATGGCCACGGCCATGCCGAGAGACGACGAGATGATCTTGCCCGCATCGAACAGTTTCATCGACAGTGCCCCTCCTCATCCGCGAACAGCTGAAGTCTACCAGAAAAGATAATTCCCTCTCAGCACAACCACGCCTTACACTCTCTGCTGATTCTGCGATCACCAGGCGTTTCTCAAAAAATCACGAAAAAGGTTGACACGTTTTGAATCCCTTTCACCAAAACGAGGTCTCACGATGGCCCCCTCTCTAGGCGCACACTGTCGTCAAGCGGCACAGCAGCTATTGGGACGCCGCCTAAGAGAGGAAGGAGATATCTATGACCAGAAAAGCAACGGAGAGGGCCGTCTCGCGGCGAGGCTTCATCAAGGGATCGACACTCGCGACCCTTGCAACTGCGGCCGGAGCCGGCACCGCCGCCTCCCTATTCGGCTGCGCCCCTCAGAGCGCGCAAAGCAAAGGTGAGCTCGCGCAGACGGGGTCGAATGGTGTCGTCGCCAACGAGATTCCCGAGGAGGGAGAAATCATCTGGCAGAGCTGCTGCCACTGCGGCTTTGTTGCATGCCCCCTCAAGTGCCACGTCGTAGACGGCACCCTTCGCTGGATCGACAACGACACCGACGGCGACGACGAGTTCGGCGCTGTATCGTTCCGCGCGTGCCTCAAGGCTCGTTCGGTGCGAAAATGGATCAACAGCCCCGATCGCCTCAAATACCCCATGAAACGCGTGGGCAAACGAGGAAGCGGGGAGTTCGAACGCATCAGCTGGGATGAGGCTCTCGATATCATCGCCGAGAAGTATCGCTACACCCTTGACACCTACGGTCCCGAGGCATTCTTCCTGTGCGCAACAGGAACCCGCAACTACCCCATCCAGCGCCTCTTCAATTTGACCGGCGGTCATTTGGGAACCATTAACTCGGAATCGAATGGCCAGATCGCCCAGACAGCCAACTACCTGTTCGGCTTCGACAGCCAGACATTCGATTGTGCTGGTGGTCTCGGAAGCAACACCTCGGCCATCAAAGACGCCGATTGCGGTCTGTTCTTCGGCTGCGGGTCGGGTGAATCGCGTATGTGCGGCATGGGAGAGGTCTACGAGGTGGCCAAAGCGCGCGAGGCAGGCATCCCGGTCGCCTTCGTAGATTACCGCCTGGGAGAGGGGTCATCTGGCAATCCGGACGAGTGGTTCCCCATCTACCCGGGCACCGATGGAGCTCTGGCGAGCGCTATCGCCTATGTCATTATCAGCGAGGGGAAGCACGACAAGGCCTTCTTGGACAAGTATGTCGTCGGATTTGATGCCGACACGATGCCTGAATCTGCGCCGGCAAACTCCTCCTATATGGACTATATCATGGGCACCGGCTATGACAACATTCCTAAGACCCCCGAGTGGGCCGCCCCCATCTGCGGGCTTCCCTCCGAGAAGATCACCTATCTCGCCCATTTCATCACCGACCACGAAACCTGCTTCATCACCCAAGGTTTTGGGCCGCAGCGTCGGCACAACGGCGAATGGAACGCAGCCGCCATCGCTGCCCTTCCCGTCATCACCGGCAATATCGGCCGCGAGGGCACATGCCCCGGCCTCAACGGCAAGGGCATGCAGATGAACTTCGACGGCGGTATGTGGAACTCGGTGCCCATCGGAGAGAATCCCGTCACCAAGAAGATCTCCATCTCCGGCCGGTTCAACGCTATCGACCATCCGCTCGAGATGACCGCGCTCACCGACGGCATCCAGGGCGGCGACAAGCTGGAGGTCGGCATCAAGTTCCTCGCCCTGTACGAGGCCGGCTGCTTCGGCAACTCCAGCTCCGACCTGAATTGGGCCGCGACAATCCTCGAAGACGAGAGCAAGTGCGAGTTCATCCTTGGCTGCGACGTCATCATGTCCACTTCACTGCCCTTCTGCGACATCATCTTGCCCGATCTCATGTACCAGGAACGCATGAACATGGTTTCCACCGTGACCGGCGGATCCGCTCTCGGGTTCGTCTTCGGCCGCCCTGTCCAGGAACCGCAGTTCGAATGCCGTCTCTCGTATGATTGGGTCGCCGATCTCGCCGAGCGCCTCGGGCTGCGCGACGAGTTCACCGAGGGCAAAACCTGGGAGGACTGGATGGAGACCCGCTACGAAGAGTACAGCCGTCCCTCGGCCCCCAACGGCAATGCACCGTCGTTCCAAGAGGGGCTCGAAATGGGCTTCTGGCGCGACCCGGTGCAAGCCGTTCCTTTCATCGCCCTCAAAGACTACGTCGACGACCCGGAGGGCCGCCCGCGCACGACGCCGTCGGGAAAGATCGAGTTGTACTCCGAGCGCCTGGCCACCATTCGCGACACCTGGACGTTCCACAACGGCGACCGCGACGTAGTACGTCCCGTGCCCAGCTACTTCCCCGAAATCGAGGGCGTGGCCGATATCAACGACACTTACCCGCTCTTGTTCTCCACTTGGAAGGCCAAAAACCAGTTCCACAGCCGCTACCAGGTAATCGAGGAGCTCCAGCAGGCCTGTCGCCACTGCCTGTGGATCAACCCCATCGACGCCGAATCGCGCGGCATCCAGAACGGTGACACCCTGCGCGTGTTCAACGACCGTGGCGAGGTACAGATCATGGCCCGCGTCACTTCCCGCATCATGCCCGGCGTGGTGGGAATGCCGCATGCACATCGTCGCGAAATGGTTGACGGCGTGGATATCGGCGCCAACGCCAACACACTGAGCGGCCACCATTGGTCGCCCATCTCGAAGAACTGTCCGTCGACCGGCTCCACGCTCGTCCAGGTCGAGAAGGCTTAAGGAGGAACCCATGACCCAGTACGGCTTCTATTTCGACTCGTCCCGCTGCACCGGCTGCAAGACCTGCGAGCTGGTCTGCAAGGACTACCACGACCTGGGACCCGATATCCTGTTCCGCCGCATCTACGACTTCGAGGGCGGCAGCTGGGAGAAGACCTCCGAGGGCGCTTGGAACAAGACGGCATTCAACTACCATCTGGCGATCTCCTGCAACCACTGCGACAACGCCGCCTGCGTGGAAAACTGCCCCACCGGAGCCATGCAGAAGGACGAGGAGACCGGCCTGGTGAATTCCGATCCAGAAGTCTGCATAGGCTGCGGCACCTGTCGAAACTCCTGCCCCTACGACGCCCCGCGCATCGACGCCGAACTCTCTCGCGCCCGCAAGTGCGACGGCTGTCTGGCCCGCGTGCGCAACGAGGAACAGCCCATGTGCGTAGGCGCCTGCCCACTGCGAGCCCTTGAATTCGGCCCCATTGACGAGCTGCGAGAAAAGTACGGGGACACGAGCCAAGTCGCTCCCCTTCCCGAGCCGACCACGGCACCCAACCTTGTTATCGGCTCCTGCCAAGCCATCGACTCGAACACCTACAATCTCGACGAAGGCTACATCGCCAATCCGCTGGAAGTGGAATAGTCATGAACGCGAACGTTGAGGATATCGAGCAGTGCGCCCTGCTTTTGGGCACCCTCTTCTTGGAGCGCCCGGCACTGCCCCACTGCAAGGAGATTATCCGCGGCCTGGCCGCCATGAACCTCGCCGAAGAATGGCCCTGGGGCACGGCCGAAGACTTGCATGCCGTCTCCGAGGAGCTCGCTCGAACAGGCAGAGCGGACATCCACGAGACAGACCGCGCCTACCACCGCCTTTTCGTCGGCCCCCGGAAGCTAGCGGCGCCTCCCTGGGGATCGGTGTACCTCGATTCCGAGGCGGTCGTGTTCGGCGATTCGTGCCTCGCGATCAGCCGATGGATGCGCGCCCAGGGCATCGAGCTCCACGAGGCGGAAAGCCGGGAGCCGATCGACCACATCGGACGCATGCTCGCGCTTCTCAGCTGGCTCGCCAGCAATCGCCCCGAACTCGTTGGCGAGTTTCTGGATCAGCATCTGCTTCCCTGGGCGCCGACCTATCTCGAAAAGCTCAACAGCGCAGCTGAGGGGAGCTTCTATCAAGCGCTGGCGCACCTCACCGCGATAACGCTTGCCAGCATCGAAAACGAGCTAGCGGGAACGCCCCTCTCGTAAACCGCATCGCACGGCCGGCACGCTCTGATGAGCTGTCGGCCGTCGCTTCTCGAAACCAAGGAGGCCGTCATGAACTTCCTTCTGACTTTCCCTACGACCTGCGCGGCAGTCTACCTGCTTCGAAAACCGATCAAACGCTGGCCGGTCGTCTTCTACCTCTGCGCCATCGCCCTCGATACGCTCTATCTCGCCAGCGGCTTCATTGTCCTCCCCCGCTGGCTGTGGGGAATCCTGGTGGAACTCGTACAACGATGCGAGCTTGCTCTGGCACTCTTCGCCATCGTCATGCTCATAGGATGTCTCGACAGCACCTCCCGTCTCCATCGCCGCCTCAGCCCTATTCGGGGAGAGCTATCGATCATCGCCTGGATACTCGCCATGAGCCATGTGACCGTTTATGCCGTCTCCTATCTGCCGCGACTCCTAAGTACGAACAATCTCGACGAGAACATCGTCGTCTCCATGGCTGTGGCGCTCATTCTGCTTGCACTCTTAACCGTCTTAGGGATCACGTCACTTAACGTCGTCAAACGCATTATGACTGCAACAACCTGGAATAGAGCGCAGCGGCTTTCCTATGTATTTTTCGGCCTGGTATTCTGCCATCTCGCATTCATTCTGGCGCCGGCAGCTCTGCACGGCGGAATCGCCGCGCAGCGATCGCTGCTCGTATACACCGCCCTCTTCGGAGCCTACACGATCCTGCGCATAGCAAAGGCGATCGGCAATGGCCACGCGCGACGCCAGCCACGCGTAACCCAGGTCCACCAGCCAGACTGCTTGTTCGATCCAGACGAAAAAGCCACCGCCTAGTATTTATTCACTCGGAAGTAAAGGGCCCTACCGTTTCAGCCGATGTGCAGCATTCCGACGCCGTACCAGAATCTGCGGCGCGGTGGCTGCGGGCTGCGTCGCGCAGCTTGCCGTAGAGGCCCATGTAGACGTTCACGATGACGCCGGTGAAGGCGGCGCAGACGAAGGTGCCCTCGCGCACGCCGGCCAAATGACCCACGAACAGGAACGCGCACAGGCACGCCAGGGCCGCGCAGGCGAGATCGAAGCCCACCTTCACGGTGCCGAACCGGGCGCCGGTCTTGCGCACCACGGCCTGCACCACGGCCTCGCCGCAGTTCATGACCGTGCCCGAAACGACCGTCATCACAATGCCCAGCGCGAGAACGGCCATGCCGCCGGCGAGCCACAGCCACGAGGCGACATAGCTCGTCGGCGTAGCGGGGCCGAGCAGCGCCATGAAGGTGTCAATGCACACGCCGAAGAACACCGAGATGGGAATCTGCCACAAGTCCACCAAGCGGAACTCCCGGCGAAGAAGAGCGATTTGCACCAGCACGAGAAAGCACTGCCACCCCAGCATGAACGTGCCGAAGCTCACGGCCGTGAACCCGAGGGAGAGCACGTTGGGCGTGGCGGAGATGGGCGAGTTGCCCAAATCGGCCTTCACGACGATGTCGATGCCAAGCCCCATGACCGCGATGCCCGCCAGCATAAGCGCGATGCGGCCCGTGAGGAACAGGGCAGCGCGCAACGTCAGCGATCGCTCGGAGAGGGCGGCGGCTGAGCCTTCCGCAGATTCCGTCGAAGGCGGGAGACCGCTTTGGGTACCTTCGTCCAAAGACGCCGCCTTTAAGCCACCGAGTTGCGACGAGAGCCTGTCAGACGGATCGGCAGATTCGCCCGAGCGCTCGCGCCCCATGGATTTTCCCTTGGTCCGAATCTCGCTCCCACGATTGATCTTCCGTTCCGTCATCGTCTCCTCACCGTCCTTTCCGGTATCGAAATTGCCTCTGTACGGTTTCAGTTATAGCACTGAGAAAGTTCTGACTCGCAGAAAATACGCGAGCACAACCACGCAAAGGTTAGATGGCGCAAACTCAACCGCTCACCGCCGACGAGCGGCAGCGCTAGCGAGCGCCGCAAAGGCCGTATCTCTATTTCCAAAGCGTGACGGTGAAGCGGCCATCCGGCACCGTTGCCTCAAGGCTCATGCCCATGGCGCGGGCCAAATCGGCAGCGATGGCAAGCCCCAAGCCGCTGCCGCCGGTGCTGCGGGCGGCGTCGCCCCGATAGAAGCGCTCGAAGAGCCGCGAGGCGTCCAACGTCTCCAGCCCTTCGGCCTCATTGGAGATCGAGAGTGTGAAATCGCCGTATCCTGCCGCTGCGCCGTCGCCTGCGAAGCACGCCGTATCGGAAGGACGCGCGGGATCAACAGCTCCCCGCAGTTCGATGCGAGGCGCCCCACTGCCGTGGCGCAGGCAGTTTCCCAGCACGTTTTCCACGATGCGCGTCAGCGCTTCGCGATCGGCAAGCACTTCCACGGCCTCGTCGGCCGCCACCTCGGGCGCCCAGCCGCGCTCGACGAAAGAGGGGTACAGCTCGGCCAGGCACTCCCCCAACACGTCCGCCACATCCACCGGCTCACGAGCCAGCTCCCGATCGTCGCTTACGGCCTTGGCGTACTCGAAGAGCTGATCCACCAGCACCCGCATGACACCGAGCCGTTCGATAGCCGCCGCCACGCACTCGCTGCGCTCCTCGTCGCTTTCCGCCACGGCGTACAGTTGCAGGTAGCCTTGGACACCGGCCAAGGGCGTGCGCACATCATGGGAGAACGTCGCCAGGTTCCGCTGCAGCTCGCGACGCTCCTCAGCCGCTTCAAGGCGAGCAGCATCAGCCTCGTCGATGAGCCCGTTGGCCTCCTGGGCCAAGGCCCGCGCCGCCCTCGTGGGAAACCGCAGCCGCACCCGCCGTAGATCGCGCCCGCGCACCGCCAGCGCGTCGGCCAACGCCCACATCTGCCGCTCCGTAGCCGCCACATACCCCGCCAAGGCCGCCGCCAACAAAAGGCAGAGCACTCCCAACCAGATCATAGGGCCCTCCTTTTCAACCTCACGATTTCCATCAGAGCCGTTTATGTCGCATGACCAAACCACACCCCGCCACAGCGACGGCAAGCCACGGTAGCAGCATCAACACATCGGTTGCCACAGGCGTAAAGCCCTCTGCACTCAATTGCCCTAGTTGCGCGGAGGGCAACGCCGAAACCACTGCGGCGATCGGTCCTTGAAACGCTGAGAGCCAGCCCGAAGCCAGCTGAAGGAGTGCGTCGGGGAGAGCACCCACCAAAAGGAAGAACGCAATAATTCCCAGCCCAGCCCGATTCGTCGCTGCCACCACGGCCAGCGCGGCCATAGCGTAGACAAGACTTATCACCACCAGCAAAAGGCCCCAGCGCAAAAAACGCCCACCGCTCAGCCCCACGCTCATCGCCGGATTGGGCAGAAGAGCCAACCATGCGACGAAAGAGGCAGCCGCAAGGAAGATCAAGGCAATCACTACAATGATCAAAACAGCACTTCCCACATACCGCCAGCGAAACCCAGGCATTACATCAAGCGAACGCACGCCCACATATCTAAAGTCGTCCCCGAAAAAGGCCGCAGACAGCATACCCACAAAAGCCAGCAGCAACTGGGGCACCCAAAACTGGCCCAGCACCGCCTCGACGTCCATCGTCATCCCTACGCCCTCGGGCGCTCCTCCGAGGGCGGGAAAATTCCGGTAGACCCCCTCACGCACCGATTGCTCGTCCACCTGAATCACAAACAGGAAAACCAGGACGCCGAACACTGCCAGTAGGCCCCAAAACGCCCGATTGCGAACCAGTCGATACCATTGCGCGCGGAATAGGTTAAGCATTTCCCTCGCCTCCTTTCACGGTGCACTCCGTCGAGCAACTTCGCACCGAACTGGTGCCGCCCATGAGCCCGATGAAGTAGTCCTCGATGTCGCGAGCATGGGTATACAGGCCGCTCACGGGCACCTCGGCCGCCAGCAGAACGCGACCCACTTCGTCAGCACCGACACCGGACAGGCGGATGGCGTCGTCGGGCATCATGGTGAATGCGGCATCCGGGAAAGCGCTCTCAAGCACCGCCAGAGCCCGGGGCGCTTCGGGAGTTTCCACGCACAGGTAGTCGCGACAGGCCTCTTCCACTTCCTCGGCGGTCATCTGGGCCACAAGCCGCCCCCTCGCGCAAGATGCCGTAGCGATCCACCAGGCGCTCAAGCTGATCGAGCACGTGAGAACTGACGAGCACGGCGCATTCGCGCTGCGTGGCAAGATTCTCCAGGAGGCGACGCACAAGCCGCACCCCTTCGGGATCAAGGCCGTTGAAGGGCTCGTCCAAAAGCAGCACGTCCGGATGCCCGATGAGCGCGAGCGCCAGCCCTAAGCGCTGTTTCATGCCGAGAGAATAGCCCTTAGCGCGGTCGCGGCCCGCTTCCCGAAGCCCCACGGCCTCCATAACCTCAGCCACGGAGGCCTTCGGATCGGGAAGGCCTTGGGCGAGTGCCCGCACCATCACGTTCTCGAACCCTGTGAGCGCCGGGTTCACCGCCGGATGCTCGATGAGGCAGCCGATGCGCGCGCTTGTTTGGCAAGGACGCAGCGTCTCGCCGCACACCGCCACGGTGCCACCTGTAGGCGCAAGATAGCCGGCGATCAGCTTCAAGAGTGTCGATTTGCCCGCGCCGTTGCGCCCCACAAGCCCGTAGATATCCCCAGGCGCCAGAGCCAGGGACACATCGTCCACCGCTCGCTTTCCATGGAAGACGCGCGTGAGGTGCGCGCAATCGAGAGCCATCGCCCGCGCCGCAGGGGATTCTTCGCATTCAGCCATGGCTGCATCCTTTCCCTCGGAACTGCTCTTTGCCCTCTATCCTACGCGACGCGTTTGCAGAATCTTCCTGAAAAGTTCCAAGAAAGTGCCAAGATTTGAGCCTGCTTTGCAGCCATGCATCACGCATGTGGTGTGTCATGTCGAAACCCTCGAATTTCTCGCCAAGCTTCTGAACTGGCATTATAGAGGATATCCGCAGGTCATTAATAGTTTTTGGAAATGGCGAGAAATGCGAGGATTTCGACGTTCCGGAAGGGGCGAAGGGGCCTCAGATCACGTCGCGCAGTTTGAAGCCGACGCCCCAGACGGTCTCGATATAGCGGTCGGTGCCGGTGGGACGCAACTTGGCGCGGAGGTTGCCGATGTGGGTGGAGACGGTCTTGTCCTCCAGGGCCGCCGCATCGCCGCCGGCAGCCTCGGACAGGGCGCGCTTGGTGTGCACGCGGCGCGGGGCGGCCATGAGCGCGTGCAGAATGTCGAACTCCGTGCGCGTGAGGCGCACTGGCTCGCCCGCTACCGTGAATGCGCGGGCGCCCTCGTCCAGCATCCAGCTACCAAAGCGGAGACACTCGTCGGGGCTCTGGGACACGGCGTCAGAGCCTGTACCGCAGGCGATGCCACCCGAGGCCCGAGAAGCCGCCGGGGGCCCAGCGGCCCCGTCCGATGCAGAGACGGAGGTGCGATTCCCAAAGTCGGCATCGCCGCCGTCTCCGCCAGCGCCGGAAGCACCTCCCCCACCAACCCGGCGCAGCACCACCTCGCAGCGGGCGGCCAACTCTTCCAGATCGAAGGGCTTCACCAGGTAGTCGTCGGCACCAAGGCGCAAAAGATCGACCCGGTCGGCCACGGTGGCTCGAGCCGACAGCACGATGATGGGCACGTGCCGCGCCCGAGCGGCGGCTACCACCTCCTCGCCCGGCGCCCCAGGCAGCATGAGATCGGTGATCAGCAGATCGAAGCGGCGCTCCCCTTCCAAATGCATGAGCCCCTCGGTGCCAGAGAACGCCGGCACACACTCGGCGCCCAGCTTGCCCAGATAGGAACAGACCACCTTGTTGATAGCCGCGTCGTCTTCCACGACCAGTATGCACGCGCCGCCAATCATAGCGCCCTAGATGACCACGAGGTCGTGAGTGGAGTTGGTGAACACGTCGAAGCCGTCGTCGGTCACGACGCCGAAGTCCTCCAAGCGCATGCCGAACTTGCCCGGCAGGTAGATACCGGGCTCCACCGTGACGACGTTGCCGGCCGCAAGCGGCCGCTCATTGCGCGGGGCGAGCACCGGCTCCTCGTGGATGTCGATGCCCACGCCGTGACCGAGCCCGTGCCCCATGCGGCCGCCGAAGCCGGCCGCCGCCAGCACCTCCTCGGCCCGCTCATGGGCCTCTTTGCCCGTGACGCCGGGCCGAAGCATAGCTTCCACGGACTCGTTGGCCTCCCGCAGCGCATCCCACGCCGCCCGCATCTCCGAGTCGGGCTCGCCGAGGAAGACCGTGCGCGTCATGTCCGAGCAGTAGCCGTAGGAGCGGGCACCGAAATCGAGCACGACGCACTGGCCGGCCTCCAGCATGGTGGCGCCGGGAATGGCGTGCGGGCTCGCGCCGTTGGGCCCGGTGGCCACGATGGAGGGGAACGCCAGGCCCTGGGCGCCGTGGCGCAGCATGAACTCCTCGAGCTCCAGCTGCACTTGGCGCTCCATCATGCCCGGGCGCATATAGCGGACGATGTGCTCGAAGGCGGCGTCGGTGATGGACTGGGCGCCGCGCATCCGCGCGATCTCGTAGCGGCCCTTCACCGCCCGCAGCCCCACCACGACGCCGTCGGTCTCCGCGAAGGGCTCCTCCGCGTCGGCTTCGGCGAACGCCTTCTGCAAGCGGCGGTACTCGGCGAGCGAGACACCGTCCTCGATGCCCAAAAGCGCATCGGCGGCCCCGGAGGGCCGGCCTCCCCACCGCTTGACGGCAAACTGCGCGTGGGTCTCGCGCTCGGCGCTCACTTCCAAAGGCTTGAGCCGCGCGGCGTTCTCGCAGGCCGTCACATAGCGCGAGTCGGTATGCAGCCACGCGTGGTCGGGGCAGACATACAGTGCATGAGCCGCCTCCTCGTCGAAGACATCGTCGAAGGCGGTGAGCCACTGGATGTTCGACGTGTCGCGCACGAGAAACGCCCCCACACCCAGCTCGGGAAACGTCTCGCGCAAGCGAGCCAGGTGCCACTCGCAGGCCTTCGGATCGTTCAACTCGTCGAATACCGTCATGATCGTCCTTCCTCAACGATGCAAAAGCAGGCCGTTGCCGAGGTGGGGCTGCCCGCGCGCAGGTTGCACAGCGACTGGAACAGCCCAGTGGGCTGTTCCACCAAGCGAGCCATTGCTTGAGCACGGGTAGTCCCGCCTCGGTAACGGCCGGACCAGCAGGTTACTCCCCTTCCAGCAGAATATCCAGTGCGCGCAGGTAGCCCTCTTTGCCGAGGCCCTTCACCTGGGCGACGCAGGCCGGCGCGATCACCGAGTGGCGGCGGAACTCCTCGCGCTTGCTAATGTCCGAGATGTGAATCTCCACCACCGGCACGTCGATACATTCCACAGCGTCGTGCAAAGCGTAAGAATAGTGCGTGTGCGCCCCGGGGTTGTACACGATACCGTCGTAGTTGCCATGGGCCGCATGCAGCCGATCGATGAGCGCGCCCTCGTGGTTCGACTGAAAGCAGTCGACCTCGCAGCCATGCTCGGCCCCGTAGGCACGCACCATCTCCTCGATGGCCTCAAGCGTGTCCGTGCCATAAATAGCCGGATCACGCACCCCCAACATATTCAAGTTAGGCCCATTCATGAGCAGTATCTTCTTCAACAAAGTTCGCCTCTCTCCGATCGGTCGGGGAAGGTGCTCCGCAGACCTCTGCGCGCCCCCTGGAGAACGCGGCCTTTAAGAAATAGCTTCCATGTCAGCAGCAGCGATACCGGGATGGTACCGGCTTATGTGCGTTCCTTCCGCTATTTCTTTTGCCGCGTTCGGAAGGGGATCAAGCGCGCAGCGGGCTGCGGAGCACCTTCCCCGACCGATCGCCGTCAACGTCACAAACTCTTGGAAGCCTCCCACCGGCGCAGGTGCTCCAAAATCACCTCGTCGGGCACCGCCACCAGTTCCCAGTCACCGATGTCGCGGGGCAGCACGAAGCGCACCTCGCCGGCGCGGGTCTTCTTGTCGCGCTTCATAGCGGCCAGCATCTCATCGGCCAACGCCGACCAATCAAGCGCCGGCAACCCGAGCCCGTCCAGCAGCTCGTCCTGGGCCTCCACCAGCTCGGCCGACGTGCCCACCACATCCACGCCGAGGCGCGCCGCGAAGCGCATGCCCTCGGCCACCGCGGCCCCGTGGGAGAACGTCCCATAGCCCGCGAGCGCCTCCACCGCATGCCCCAGGGTGTGCCCGTAGTTCAGGCACTCGCGCACCCCGCGGCTCTCTGTTTTATCCTCGGCCACGACGTTGGCCTTGAACACCACCGAGCGCGCGATGGCCTCGGTGACCACCACCGGATCGCGCGCCTCCAGGGCGGCGGCGTGATCCATCATCCAGAAGAAGAACTCGTCGGAATCGATCACCGACGCCTTGGCGATCTCGGCGCAGCCGCAGGCCCACTCGCGGTCGTCCAGCGTGGCGAGCACCGCCGTGGAGGCGCACACGTAGGCCGGCTGCTTGAACGTGCCCACGAGGTTCTTCCCCTCGGGAAGGTTCACGCCGGTCTTGCCGCCGACCGAGGAATCCACCATGGCCAGAAGCGAAGTGGGCACCTGCACAAACGGGATGCCCCGCATGTAGGTAGAGGCGACGAACCCGGCCAAGTCGCCCACGACGCCGCCGCCGAGGGCCACCACGGCGCAGTCGCGCGTGAGCCCAAGCGATGCCATGGCCGACCAGATCTCCCCGGCCACCGCGAGCGACTTCGAGTCCTCCCCCGCGGGCACGACGATATCGCTCACGCGGAAGCCCGCCGCCTTCAGCGACGACTTGGCCTCTTCCAGATACAGCGGCCCCACGTTGGAATCGGTGAGGACGAGCAGGTGCGGCGCGTCTCCCACGCCATCGAGCCGCCGCACCGACTCGCCGAGGCCGGCGAGCACCGTGGCGCCGATGCGCACGTCGTAGGGCGTCTCACCGGGGATGTTGACCACTATCTTTGTTGCGGGCACAGGATTCCCTCCTTTTCCAAAATGCGCTGCACTTCCCGCGCGATGGCCGGCACCGATTTGCCGGCGGTGCTCACGCGCACGTCGGCCACCGCCTCGTACAGCGGCAGTCGCTCCTCGCAGCGGGCCCGGGCCGCTTCCAGGTTCTGGAACAAGGGCCGGGTGGACGTATCGCTGATGCGGCTGGCGGCCTCGTCGGCGGTCACTTCCAGATACACCACGAAGCCGGCCTCGCGGAAGACGTCGTGGTTGGCCGGCGTGACCACCACGCCGCCGCCGCAGGAGATGAGCAAAGGGTCGGGCTTAGCGCCCAGCTCGCGCAGCACGTCCGTCTCGATGGCGCGGAATCCCTCCTCCCCGCCCTCGGCGAAGATCTCCTTCACCTTCTTGCCCTCGCGGCGCTCGATGTAGGTATCCATGTCCACCGAGGCCACGCCGCACGTGCGGGCGAGGCGCCGGGCCACCGACGTCTTGCCGGCGCCCATGAACCCGACGAAAAAGACCGGGCGAGTCAGTTCCATGCGTTCCGCCATCTTAGCGCCCCATGGTGCGCAGCCGCGCCTTGTAGGCCTTGATGTTCGCCTTGATATCGGCCATGCAGGTGTCGCCGAAGGCCTCCAGATAGGCGTTGGCCAGCGCGAAGGCCACCTCGCCCTCGGCCACCACGGCCGCCGCCGGCACCGCGCACACGTCCGAGCGCTCTTTCGACGCCTCCTCCACGCAGAGCGTGTCCAGGTTCACCGTTTCCAGCGGCGTCATGAGCGTCGGGATGGGCTTCATGGCCGCCGTGATCACGAGCGGCATGCCCGTGGTCATGCCGCCTTCTAAGCCGCCGGCGTTGTTCGACGTGCGGCGGAACTCGCCGTCGGCGAGCACGATGGGGTCGTGCACCTGCGACCCAGGACGCGCGGCTGCCTGAAAACCGAGGCCGAATTCCACGCCCTTGATGGCGGGGATGGAAAAGAGCGCCGCACCCAGCCGCGAGGTCAAGCGATCGGCGCCCGTGGCGTAGGTGCCGAGCCCCGGCACAAGCCCGCAGACCACGATGCGGAAGGTGCCGCCCAAACTCTCGCCGTCGGACTTCGCGCGGTCGATGGCCTTCTTCATGGCGATGGTCGCCTTCGCGTCCGGACAGCGCATCTCCGACAGCTCGATGTCGAGCGGCTTGTGCTCGGCGGCGTCGGCCATCGTCTCCTCGGGCATGGCCGCATCTCCCACCGACACCACGTACGACATCACTTCCACGCCGAGCGCCGCCAGAAACTCGCGCGCCACGCCAGCCGCGGCCACACGGGCCGCCGTCTCCCGGGCGCTCGCGCGCTCCAGGATGTTGCGGCAGTCATCGGTGTTCGTGCGCAAGGCGCCCACCAAGTCGGCATGCCCCGGCCGGGGCGTCACCTCGCGCACCAAGTCGCGCGGCGCCTCGCCGAAGGCGGCCATGCGCTCCGTCCAGTTCTCCCAATCGCGGTTGGCCACCTCAAGCGCGATGGGACTGCCGATGGTGCGACCGAAGCGGATGCCGCTCGTGACGCGCACCGTATCCTTCTCGATGGCCATGCGGCCGCCGCGCCCGTAGCCGGCCTGGCGGCGGGCCAGATCGGAGTTGATGTGATCGACGGACACGGGCAGGCCGGCCGGCACGCCCGTCACAATGGCCGTAAGATTCGGCCCGTGACTTTCTCCGGCAGTGATGTATTCCATAGACGCAGCTTTCTCGCAGGGCGCGCCGACAGAGGGCGCCCGAGACAGATCGGCACCCATTGTAGCGCACGCAGAGGCACCCGACCGTTTCGGGACGGTAAAGTGCGGGCGGAAGCGGCCCCTGAGCCCTCTTAGAACTCGGCGTTGCCCACCGTGCGCGGGTGCGGGATGACGTCGCGGATATTGCTCACGCCCGTGAGGTACATCACCAAGCGCTCGAACCCGAGCCCGAAGCCCGCGTGCTGACAGGTGCCGAAACGGCGCAAGTCCAGATACGCCCGGTACTGCTCGGCGTCCATGTCCAGCTCGGCGATGCGCCGCTCGAGCACTTCCAGGCGCTCCTCGCGCTGGGAGCCGCCCACGATTTCCCCGATGCCGGGCACGAGGCAGTCCATGGCGGCCACGGTGCGCCCGTCGTCGTTCAGGCGCATGTAGAAGGCCTTGATGCCGACGGGATAGTCGATCACGAACGTCGGGCGGCCGAAGTGCTCCTCGGTGAGGAACCGCTCGTGCTCGGTCTGCAGGTCGATGCCCCACTCGACCGGGTACTCGAAGGCGCGCCCGGCCGCCTGGGCCGCACGCAGGATGTCGATGGCCTCGGTGTAGGTGACGCGCGCGAAGTCGGAGGACGCCACATGGTTCAACCGCTCCAGCAGCCCCTTGTCGACGAACTTGTTCAACATGGCCAGCTCGTCGGGGCAGCGTTCCATCACGTCGCGGATGACGTACTTGAGCATGCTCTCGGCCAGCTCCATATCGTCCTCAAGGTCGGCGAAGGCAATCTCGGGCTCCACCATCCAGAACTCGGCGGCATGGCGCGCCGTGTTGGAATTCTCCGCGCGGAACGTGGGGCCGAACGTGTACACGTCCCCGAAGGCCATGGCGAAGTTCTCGGCGTTCAGCTGGCCGGACACGGTGAGCGAGGCGGGCTTGCCGAAGAAGTCGGCGCTCCAATCCACCTCGCCGGCCACAAGCGCGCCGTCCGAGGCCGCGGCAGCCTCCTCGCTCACGAGCGGCACCTGGGCCGGGTCGATGGTGGTCACGCGGAACATCTCGCCAGCCCCTTCGCAGTCGCTCGCCGTAATGATGGGCGTGTGCACGTAGACGAACCCGCGGTCTTGGAAGAAGCGGTGGATGGAGGCGGCGGCCACCGAGCGGATGCGGAACACGGCGCGGAACAGGTTCGTGCGCGGCCGCAGATGCTGCTGGGTGCGCAAGAACTCCGGCGTGGCGCGCTTCTTCTGTAGCGGGTAGTCGGGAGCCGAGGCGCCCTCGACGCGGATGGATTCGGCGGCGAGCTCGAAGGGCTGCGGGGCGTCGGGCGTGAGCTTCAGCACGCCTTCGCACACGAGAGCCGCCGACACGTTCTGGTGCGCAATCTCGTCGTAGTTCGCGAGAGTCGCGCGGTCCATGACCACCTGCAGGTCCTTGAAGCAGCTGCCGTCGTTCAACGTGACGAAGCCGAAGTTCTTCATATCGCGAACCGATTTGACCCAACCGGCAACGGTGACGGTCTTTCCGCCAAAAGCGGCGGCATCGGCGTAGAGCTGAGCGATCTTAGTGCGGTTCATAGGGGCGCGACCTTTCGAACGAGAGAGGTTTTTCCGTTGCCCGCTATGATAGCAGCACACCGCCGCGCCGCCTATGGGGTCAAAAGCATCTCGGCTGCCGAATCCCAACGCGCCCGGGGTGTCTTAAGCGAGGTTGAACCCGGCGGCGTCGGCCATGAGGCGGAACAGCTCGTCCTCGGGGATGTCGAGGGCCGCCTCGCCGGTGATGTCGCGCAGGATGCCCACCGTGACCACGGCCTGGCCGACGAGCATGCCGGCACCGTCGAAAAACCGGCACCCTGCCGCCCGGGCCGCCCGGGCCAGCGCCGTCTCGCCATGGCCGTACACCACGTCGAACACCGTCTGGTCCGCGCTCAGAAGCGCCGTGTCGAAGGGGGCCGGGTCGCCCGCCTTCATGCCGAGCGGCGTGGCGTCGATGATGATGTCCGCGCCCGCGATGGCCTGCCGCGACGTGGCGTAGCTGCCGAACTTGAAGCCCACCTGCTTGTACACCTCGGAAAAGCTCAGGTGCCCTTCTTTGAAGGCGGGCATGTCCACCACCCGTCCGATCATCGCCCCCAGCTCGTCGGCGTAGGTGCGCATGACGTTGCGGGCCTTCTCCTTGTCGCGGCCGATGAGAACCACCTCGGCCGGTCCCGCCTGAGCCACGGCATGCAAGATGGAAAGGGAGGTCGGCCCCGTGCCGCAGACGACGACGGACGCGCCGCGAAAATCGACGCCGGCCCGTTCCAAATAGGCCACGCAGCCCTGGCCGTCGGTGTTGTAGGCGATAAGGGCCCCGTCCTTGTTCACGAGCACGTTGGCCCCGTGGGCGAGCGTGGCCGAGGCGGCCCGCACATCGGCGGCAGCGAACGCCTCGGGTTTATAGGGCGTGGTGATGTTGATGGAAAGGAAGTCGCGAGCCGCAAGGAACGTCTCGGCCTCGGGCACCGTCGGCACATCCATGAGACCGTAATGCCAGGGCAGCCCCGCCTTCTCATAGACGGCGTTGTACATGACCGGCGATTTCGAATGGCTCACCGGGTGCCCCAGCACATACAGCTTCTCGCTCACAGCGATTCCCTTCCCGTTTCGCGCGAGGCCCCTTCGACCCCGCGCTGCGCGCCCTGCCCGAAGCGGCGAGGGGCGCTTCCTTGTCCGCGGCGCGCCGCGGGACGGCTCGCCTCGCATTCCGCGATATTGATCGCCGGCTCCGGCTTGCGATCTCCCAAAATAGCCCGCTCGACGTTGCGCAGCAGCAACGTGTGGGGCAGATCCTGCTCGACCAGCGGCTGCAGCATATAGGCCTTCATGCCCGTCAGATGGGCTCCCAGCACATCGGTCGCCAGCTGATCGCCAACGACGACCGTGTCGGCGGCGGCTCCCCCAATCTTGCGCCGGGCCGCGAGAAACGCCGGCGGCAGCGGCTTTAAGGCCTTGGCCACGATGGGCAGCTCCAGCTCGCCGGCGAACCGGTACACATCGGCATGCCAGTTGTTCGAGAGCAAACAGAAGCTCACCCCGGCCTCCCGCGCCCGGCCGAGCCACATCCCCACATCGCGCGGCACGCATCCCGTGTCCCGGGCGCGCACGGTATTGTCAATGTCGAGCAGCACATGGGAAAGCCCGCACCCGAGCAAATCGCGCTCGATATCGATGGCGCTGATGCGCGAGAAATAGCGATCGGGGGTGAGAAGCGCCATGGGTCGCACCTGAAGACCAAAAGGGCGCCCTTAGGCGGCCGCGCCCTCGCCGGCGGCAGCGTCGCCCGACCCGTCGGCGCCACCAGCGTTGGAATTATCGGCGATGGCCTGCTGATGCTCCTCGTAGGTCTTGCTGAACGCCGCCTGCATGTTGCCGTCGGCGTCGGGATAGAAGTAGAAGAACATGTCCTCAGTCTGGGTCGGCTCGCACACGGCGGTGAGGCTCTCAATGCCCGGCGAGCAGATGGGCGTCGGCGGCAGGCCCGCATTCGCGTAGGTGCTGTAGGGCGTCTCGGCGTGCACCTCCTCGGCCGTGGGCTCGCGGCCCACCTCGTAAGCCGTGGTGGCGTCGGATTCCAGGTAGGGCCTATCGGAGGCGAGGCGGTTGTAGAAGACGCCGGCCACGTGATCGCGCACCTCCTGGTCGCCGGTGGACTCTTTGGCGACGATGGAGGCCAGGTTCACCGCCTGGTACAGCGTCAGCCCCTGGCTCGCCGGGTAGCTGTTGGCGAAGTCGCCGAAGATGCTGGCAGTCTCGGTGCCGAACTGGTCGAGCATCATGCGCACGACGGCCTCGGCATCCATGTCCTCGGTCACGGCGTAGGTCTTGGGAAACAGGAAACCCTCCAGCGAGTTCTCGCCGGCGCTTTCCAAAAACGCATAGTCGGCAACGTAGGCGCTCGCGTTCTCGGAAGCGGCGAGGAAGGCCTCGGCGGTGATGCGGCCGCCCGTGGCGCTCGCCACCAGCTCAGACAGCTCCGCGCGGGTGATGTCCTCGGGCACGGCGAGCGTGTCGCCCACCTGGGCGGGACCGGCCATGATGGCGCGCACCAGCTCCTCGGGGGTGCTGCCGCCCTGGAAGGTGTAGGTGCCGGGGATAAGCGCCGAGGAGGCCTCCAGGCGCGTGACCTCGTCGGTGAACTCCCGCGAGCTGCCGATGAGGCGCGCGGCCACGAGCGCGTCGCCGATGGAGGAGGCCGTCTCCCCCTCGGTGATGGTCACCTCTGCCGACTGGCCCGGCGCCAGCAGTTCCACTTGCGAGCCGACGCAGCCGCGGAAGGCAAAGAAGCACACAGCGGCGATGACGACGACGGCCACAACGCCTAAGCAGATGAACGGCACCGGCGACCTCTTCGGCATGATGGCACTCGTGTCGTAGGTGCGGAACTCCCGATCCCCCTTGGCATGCGCCGCCCGGGCGGCGCGGGAGGAGTGGGACGAATAGGTGACCTTTTTGCCATGGAGAGCCAAGGTGCGGCCTTTCTCTCTAGAACGGCCCGACGAGACCCGCGGATGCCTTAGGCGCGGGAGCGCTCGTCGAGCCAGGATTGCAGGAACAAACTTGCGGCTATCATATCAACCTTGCCGCGCATCTCCCTCTCACTCAGGCCCTTTTCACGCAAACTCCGCTTGGCCTCGGCGGAGCTAAGCCACTCATCTGCGAAAACGTGGGGAATGCCGCAGGCGTCGCTGATGCGCGCGGCCTCCTTGCGAATGCGGGCCGCCTGGGGGCCCTCCTCGCCGGCAAGGGTGCGGGGCAGCCCGCAGACGAAAAGCTCCGGCTCCCAGTCCTCCAGAAGCCGGCGGAAGGGCTTGGCGCAACCGGTCACCTCGGCGGCGGGCATCACGCACACCGGACTTGCCACGCGCTCGCCCGGGTCGCTCACCGCCACCCCCACGCGCACTTCCCCGATATCCAGCGCCATCACGCGCACGGGCTACTTCACCTCCAGCAGTTTCTGGCGCAGCTCGGCTTCCATGCGGCGCATCTCCGCCTCGGCCTCGGCGCGCTTGGCGCGCCCCTCGGCCTGGATCTTCATCACCTCGTCGAAGGTCTGGATGAGGTTCTCGTTGGTGGCCTTCAAGGTCTCGATGTCCACGATGCCGCGCTCGGACTCGCGGGCCACTTCCACGGTGGAAGCTTTCAACTTCTCGGCGTTCTTGCGCAGAAGCTCGTTGGTCATGTCGGTGACGGCGGACTGGGCCTTAAGCGCCGCCTCGTTGTTGGCCAGGCCCAGCGCCAGCAGCATCTGGCTCTTCCACAAAGGAATGGTGTTCACGAGCGTCGTCTGGATCTTCTCGATCATGAGCATCTCGTTGTTCTGCACGAGGCGAATCTGCGGCGCCATCTGCATGGCCACCGTGCGGGACAGATCCAGATCCGACAGCTTCTTCTCGAAGCGGTTGCAGGCGGCGGACAACTTCTGCACCGCCTCGGCGTCCTCGGTGGAACCGGAGGCCTGAGCCTTTGCGGACAGCTCGGCCAGCTCCCCCTCGCGCACCTCGGTCAGGCGCTGGCGGCCGGCCAAAAGGTACATGGTCAGCTCCTTGAAGTAGGTGAGGTTCAGCTCGTAGAGCTTGTCGAGCGTGGCCGCGTCCTTCATGAGCTGCACCTGATGACCCTCGAGAGTCTTGGCGATCTTGTCGACATTGGCCTCGGCGGTGTCGTAGCGGGCCTTGAGCGACGTGATTTTGTTCGCCGACTTCTTGAACAGGCCGAAGAAGCCCTTGTCGTCGTCATCCACGTCGAAGTTCTTGAGCTCGGTCACTACTCCGGCGATAAGATCGCCCGCCTCGCCCAAGTCCTGGGTGCGCACCTTCGCGAGCGCCGTCTCCGAGAACGACGCCATCTTCTTCTGGGCGCCGGCGCCGAAGGTGAGCACCTGCTGGGAGTTCGCGATGTCGATCTGCTGGGCGAAGGCGTCCACCTGGGCCAGTTCCTCGGCGGAAAGCGAGTCAGCGAGGCTGGGCGCGGCGGGTGAGTCCACCTCGATGATGGAGGCCTCGGCCACCTCGCCGTCGTCGACGGGATCGAGCGTGAGCGTCGGGGCGGGAATGTTCGTGAGATCGGTCAGTTCGTTGGTCATGGGGCATCCTTTCTAAGATGAGGCGAGTTAGTCGGTCTGGTCAAGCGGAAAAGCGCGAAGGCGGGAGCGCGTCTAAGGCCTTCTTCGGGCATTCGCGGCAGGCGCGCCCGAAATGCCGGAGGCGGCCATGCGCGGCGCAATCGTTTACGGCTTCACATCGAAGGGGCCTTCCGTAAGTCCCTCTTGGGCGAGCATGGCGTGCAGCACCGAGATGTCGGCGGACACATCGAGAGAGAGGTCTTGGTAGGTGTCGTCGAAGAGCTTCTCGAAAGCGCCGTGCAGCACTTCCAAGGTGTGCTCGATCTCGCGGCGTGAGCTGGCGATGTTGTCGCCTTGGATGGGCTCCTCCTCCAGCCGGTCGTAGGCGTCGAGCAGCTTCACCGTGGTGGGCAGATAGTAGGCGGTCAGACGGTCGAGGCCGGCGATGACGGCCGGCTCCTCTTCGGCGCGGGCGAGGATGCGGCCGACCACCTCCTCAATGGCCACGATGCGCTCGCTCACCGCCGCGTCGTTAATGCGCTCGTCCAGCGAGCGCAGCTGCCGCAGGTAGTCGCGGCCACAGGCGACAAAGGCCCGCTGCTCAGGCGTGAGGCGCTCGGAGAGATCCTGCTCGTGGGCCGCCCGGGCCGCCGCCTCGGCCGCGCGGGCGGCCTCGGCTGCCTCGCGCTCGGCAAGCGTCTGGCGCTGGCTCTGCTGGAACTGCCGATACTGGTGGTAGGCGTTCTCGGTCACCATGAGGGTGGTGTTCTCGTCGTCGATGCGGCCCTGGGGAAGGTAGCCGCCCTTGATGAGCGTGCGCGAGGTGGAAAGCGCCGCTTTGGGGCTCACCTGCATGCGCGCGGCAATGTCGTCGAAGGTGACGGCCTCGCGCTGGCCCACGGCCCGTGTAAGCGCCTTGAGCTTCGAGGCGCGCCGCAGGTTGCGGACGCCGAACCCGAGCAACGCGGCAAAGCCAGCCGTCAGAATGCCGAGGATCGTCGTGGTGGCCACGCCGGGAGCCCCGACGACTGCCGGCGTCAACGCCGCGACCAAGGTGGGAATAGCAAAAAAGACCATGCCCGCTCCGCCGGCCGCCGTCATGACGACCCCGGAGGCCGTCAGCCCCCACGACGAGCGGAAGCGCTTCTTCGCCTTGGCCAGCGGCGCCCACTGCTGGGCTTGCTGGGCCACCGAGGTCACCGCCTGCTGAAAGCCCTGGGGGACGCCGCTCGTCGGCGCACCTTGGGGCGCCCCGTAGCCCGGTTGCCCGGAGCGTTGCTGCCCGTAGGCTTGCTGGGCTGCCCGGCGCTGCGCCTCCTCCTGGGCCTTGCGCGCCTTCTTCTCGCGCTTGCGCTTCTCCTGCAGCTCTTTGTGGGCCTTCAGGTTCTTCTCGGGCGATTGTCCCAGCGCCTCGGCGGCCTCGTTCACTCCTTGGTCAACGATGCGGGCGAACTGCGAGAAGGCCCTGTCCACCGATCGGCACATCTTCTGGAAGTCCTTGGCCGACATGCCGGGAATGGGACTGCCCGACGGCCCAGTCGACCACGAGCCGGCTCCCGATGCGCCCGGCACGGAACCCGCACCCCGCGACTGCCCGCTCGCATTCCCGGCATCGCTGCTCCACTGAGCACTCTGCTGTCGTTCCTGGAAGTCCTCGGGCATCTCGTAAACATAGTCGGGGCCGGGTTGCTGAGGCCCGGGCTGCTGGGGTGCGCCCTGGGGCCTTCCCCAGCTGTCGTACGGTCCCCGACCGCCCGCTCCCGGACTCTGCGGATTCATTTCAAACCCCTAACGCACGCGCGCAACCACCAAACCGGATCGCGCATCTCTTATTTCCCCGTCATCTTACCACGCCGCCCCCGAACCCCTACCCAACCGCACGGAATGCGCACCACCTTTAATTCTTTCAAAACGCATCCGAGCGCCGCCCTTCGCCGTATTCTTAGGGAACCTTCATCAGCGTGAGCCTTCAAACGAACCATGAAACGCAGAAAGGAAACCCAGCAATGCTCAACGAACTCACGCCCAACGACACGTTCTGTGACTACTACCAGCAGTGGGTGGCTATGTACAAGGAAGGGGCCGTGCGCGACGTCACGCTCAGCAAGTACCGGCTCACCTGCGCTTGGCTGCAACGGCTCATTCCCCTGCTGACCCTCGCGGAACTCAACCGCATCACCTATCAGAAGCTGCTGAACGAGTATGCCGTCAGCCACGAACGGCAGACGACAATGGATTTCCACCATCAGCTGAAGGGCGCCGTCCTCGATGCTGTCGATGAGGGTCTGGTAGAGCGCGACCCAACGCGCAAGGCCATCATTAAGGGCAAATCCCCGCGCGCCAAGAAGCAGAAGTACCTCAACCAATTCGAGCTGCACCGGCTTCTGAACGACCTCGACCTGGGGCCCGAGGTGAGCTGGGACTGGCTCATCCTCCTCATTGCGAAAACGGGGCTGCGGTTCTCCGAGGCCATTGCGCTGACACCCGACGACTTCGAGTTCAGCCGCCAAGTCGTCTCGGTCAACAAGACCTGGGACTACAAGACGGGAACTGGCTTCGTCCCAACGAAAAACCGATCTTCCGTGCGCAAGGTGCAGCTCGATTGGCAGCTGGTCATCCAGTTTTCCGAACTCACCAAAAGGCTTCCCCACGATGAGCCGATTTTCGTGGAAGGAAAAGTCTACAACTCCACGGCGAATAGCGTGCTGGAGCGCCACTGCAAGCGCGCCGGCGTGCCCGTCATCTCCGTGCATGGACTGCGCCACACCCACGCATCGCTGCTCCTGTTCGCTGGCGTCTCCATCGCCAGCGTCGCCAAGCGTCTCGGACACGCCAGCATGAATACCACCCAGAAGACCTACCTGCACATCATCCAAGAGCTAGAGAACCAGGATGTCGACCTCGTGATGCGCTCAATCTCCAGCCTCATCTAGACCCCCGCACGCTCACGCTGATGAAGGGCGATGAGCGAGTCGAGCTTGGCGAAGAGAGCGCCGATAGCTGTCTGCTCCTCGATTTTTCCCGGCAGAGTCAATTCGGTTTCGAAGAAGTCGCCCGGCGCAATGTTAAGCAGCCCATGATTCCTAGCCCCTTCGGCGGCAATCATCCGAATTCCTCTGTGCCAGCGACTAGTCTCGTAATAAGTCACAAGAAAATCTGGATCACCCTCGTCGAGCCCAAAGCAAATGTAAAGAGTCGATAAGCAGCCCTTTTCGTATTCCGTCAAGCGTTTGATCGCGCCCCAAGGGCTATCGCTCGAAGTACTTTTGTTGTAAGCGAACTCGCCTCTCTCAAGCAAGTAATACCCTCGCATGTCGCGACTTGCAACCTGACTGTTGAAAAAGTCGCGCTGATCCACTAGCCCATGCTGAGCCGAGATGGTCAAGGGAAGGTCGGACATGCCCTCTTCGTTTTTACGAATTACCCGATGAGCTACTTCCCCCAGCTTACGCTGTTCCCAAGGGTCGCTGAATCCTTCGAAGCGGAGGGCGGGGACGAGGGCGTTTTCGGACTTACGCTGCTCTTCCATGTTACTCACCGCCCAAAAGCTTACGCAGTTCCGCGATGCCGAGCATGTCGAACTCGTCACCCACAAGCTGGCCGAGCATTGCATCCAGCTCTCTTTCGGCTTCGCTGATCTGCTCTGCCACATCGGCATAGGTGTCTTTGTATTTCTCTTCCAGCGCGTTCACTTTCTTGATAAGACCCTCAATAGACACTTGCGGCAGCGCGTTCAGATCATCCATGAGGGGCTCTACCCATTTGGCCTCGAGCAGCTCGTACACCTGCTCGTCGGTCAGCGCCTCAATGGTCTCGTGGGTCTTCTCTTCGAGGGCCGACTCCTGAGCTTTGGCATCCTTCTTCAAGCTCTTTAGCTTCTTCTGGAGGGCCGCGAGCTCATTCCGCTTCGCCGCGATTTCCTCCTCGGTCAAATCGCACGAATCGTCGGCATCGCCCTCTTCGGCGTCCTCGCAGGGCAGCTCCTCTTGCAAGCTCTCGCACTCGCCATTCAAGTGGCTCATCTCATCCTGCAAATCACGCAACTGCTCGGCTTCCACACTCAAGAGCGCGTCTTGTACAAGAGAGAACGGCAGGATATGGCCCTTCCATCCGTCCTGCACCTCAACGTCTTTGCCGCTCTTCTTCTTGATGACGTATTCCGGATCGACCTTCCTCGCAGCGTCGAAACCTTCCGTTTGCAGCATTTCCAAATCGGCGGCAATAACGCCCCAAGCATCATCAAGCGCCTGATAAGCGTCATATTTATCAACCAGAGTAAACGGTTCCACGAGCTTGAACACCTCATCGGCCACCGCAGCCTCCGCGCTCGGTGCGTCCACCCGCTGCCAGTTGCCGATGAGCGTCGCCACGAGCTGACGGCGCAACCCAGAGAACTCTGCGTGGTAGCGGGCAACGTAGCCTTCGACCGCCTCATTCCCCTGAATTGCATCGGCTACGTCCTCGCACGCCATCCGAGCGCAATGGCCATTGTTGGCCGTAAACAGCGCCTCACGAAGGCCGGGAAGCGCCTCCCAATACTTGCTTAGGGCGTCAATTTCCTGAACCGGAATGCCACCGAACATCGACGCATACAAGTCCCACGTTTCCGTAGGCTCAGAGGAATCCACGTAGCGCGGGATATTCAAGTTGTAATCGTTGGCGCGTATCTCGTCCTTTCCCACAAGGCGCGAGTAGCCCTCGATCGTCCGACGAGCCGTAACCGTATCGACAATGCGGCGGATATCCGAGGAGCGCAGCTGGTTGTTCTTCCCCACTTTCTCGAAGTCCTTCGAGGCGTCGACGATGAGCACGTCGCTCTCGTCGCGCTTCTGACGTAACACCATGATGATGGTGGGGATGCCCGTTCCGAAGAAGATGTTGGCCGGTAGCCCGATGATGGCGGCGATCTTGTCGTTCTCGATGAGGTTGCGACGGATCGCTCCCTCCTCTCCCCCACGGAATAGGACGCCGTGGGGCAAGACGATGCACATGATGCCGGAGGGCTTCAGATGGTACAGGTCATGCAGCAGAAACGCGTAGTCCGCCTTCGAGCGAGGGGCGACGCCATAGGCGAATCGGATGTCGTTCTCCTTGCCCTCCGGCTCCCACCGCTGCGAGTAGGGCGGATTGGAAACCACCGCGTCCACGTAGAGCGGGTCGTAGGTGCCTGACGGATCCGAATCGTCGAAGTAGGGCCAGTCATCTTCCAAGGTATCGCCGTTGCGCACTGTGATATTCGACGGTTTGATGCCTCGCATGACGAGGTTCATGCGCGTGAGATTGTAGGTGGACTGGTTGAGCTCCTGAGCATAGTAGGCGATGCCGTCCGCATCCCCCATGCGACGCTTCACCGCATCGCCGATGGTGATGAGCAGCGAACCGGAGCCGCTCGTGGGGTCGTAGATACGAATCGTGTCCTGGCTCCGCAAATGATGAGCGACGATATCCGCCATGAGCACCGACACCTCGTGGGGGGTGTAGAACTCGCCGGCTTTCTTGCCGGCGTTAGAGGCGAACTTCGAGATGAGATCCTCGTAGATGTAGCCCAGCACATCGTAATCTTGGTGCGTGCTCATGGGGATGGTCTGAATGAGATGGACGAGATCGCGCACGGCTTTCGTCTGCGACCCTGTATTGTCGCCGAGCTTGCTCAGTCCCGTCTGTAGCGTGATGAAGATGCCGTCGAACACGTTTTTGTAAAGGGGGCTCACAAGGCGGCTGAAGGCCGAGAGTGCCTCGTACACCTGCGACACAGCGAAATCATTGCCGGCTTGGATCCAAGTGGAGAACAGGTTCTGATAGGAGATGAAATAGCCCAGATGATTCTGAGCATAGCCTACGGTCTCCTCGTCCTCTTCCACCAGCTGCTCCATATCAGCGGCCGTCATACCCTCGCCCAGGAAGAACTGCTCCTCCTTCTCGGAGAGGTACTTGTAGAAGATGAAGCCCAGAATGAAATCCTTGTACTCGCTCGCATCCACCTTGCCCCGCATGCGGTTGGCCGATTCCCAGATTTTCGCGGCGAGCTGTTGCTTGTTCATTCCGTTCCCTTTCGAATGGTGCACAGATCATTTCATTATAGCTAACGCTTTTATCACAGCGTTAGCATCAGTCGGAGCAACGCATCTGGAAGCGGCGCGGTTATACCGACATTTATACCGACATTTATACCGACACGATCAGCATTCAATGAGATTCTCTCAAGCAATGCGCGGCTTGTATGTTCCGAAACGCAAAAGAGGGGCGAGGCAATGCCGCGCCCCTCATGCAGTCGCGCCCCTCCGCGCCGCTACAGGATCATGTTGCGGGCGATCTCCAGGGCCTCGTCGATGCCGTCGGGGTTCTTGCCGCCGGCCTGAGCCATGGTGGGCTTGCCGCCGCCGCCGCCCTGGATGGCCGGGCCCATGGCCTTGATGATGGCGCCGGCATCGAATCCGGCGGCCACGGCCTCGTCGGTGCCGGCGGCCATGAGCACGGGCTTGCCGTCGTTCACGCCGGCCACCACCATGGCGCCGGGCGCGTCCATGCGGCTGCGCACGACGTCCCACATGTTGCGCATCTGGCCGCCGTCGCGGACCTCGGTGCGCGCGATGATGACGGGGTACCCCGCCGGCGCCAGCTGAACCTGGGAGAGCAGCGTCGAGAACATGTCGTCGCTCACCATGTCCTTGGCGCGCTTGGCCTTGGTGCGCATCTCCTTCAGGGCCTTCTGGTCGGCCGCCACGCGCTCGGACACGTCGAAGGGCGGCACGCGCAGCGTGGCCGCGGCCTCCTTCAGCTCGGCTTCCACCTTGTTCACGTAGGCGAGCGCGCCGTAGCTCGTCACGGCCTCGATGCGGCGCACGTTGGCGCCCACCGACGACTCGCTCGTGATCTTCAAAAAGCCGATCTCGGCGGTGTTGTTCACATGGCAGCCGCCGCACAGCTCGCGGGAGAGGTCGCCCGCCTCCACCACGCGCACGACCTCGCCGTACTTCTCGCCGAACAAGCCCGTGACCCCGGCGGCGCGGGCCTCTTCCAGCGACGTCTCGTAAATGGTGGTGGGCGTGGCGCTCATGATGTGCTCGTTGGCCTCGCGCTCCACCTCGGCCAGCTGCTCGGGCGTGCACGCCTCGAAGTGGGTGAAGTCGAAGCGCAGGCGGTCGGGGCCCACGTAGGAGCCGGCCTGCTTCACGTGGTCACCGAGCACGCGGCGCAGCGCGGCGTGCAGGATGTGGGTGGCGGTGTGGTTGCGCTCGATGGCGGCGCGGCGGTTCGCGTCCACGCGGGCCACAACGGTATCGCCCTCGGCAAGACCGGCCTCTTCGGCGCGCACCGCGTGCACGAACAGGCCCTTCTCGGGAGCCTTCGTGTCCAGCACGTAAAGGCGTCCCTCGCCGTTCTCGATGACGCCCGTATCCCCCACTTCTCCGCCCATCTCGGCGTAGAAGGGCGTGGCGGCCAGCACCACCTCGCCGGTCTGCCCCGGCGCCAGGGTGCCCACGCGCTCGCCATCGACAACGACGGCCAGCACGCGCGTCTCGGCGGCGGTGGCGTCGTAGCCGATGAACTGAGTGGGACCGAGCTCGTTCAGAAGATCGCTGTAGATGCCGCCGTAGGTGGACCAGGCCGCCTCGGCGTCCTTGGCGCCGGCGGCGCGGGCGCGCTCGCGCTGGGCCTCCATGGCGGCCTCGAAGGCCTCCATGTCCACTTTCACGCCGCGGCCTTCCGCGATCTCCTGGGTCACTTCCACGGGGAAGCCGTAGGTGTCGTGCAGGGTGAAGGCCTCCTCGCCGGAGAGCACGTCGCCCTCAAGCTTGCCGAGGGCCTCCTCCAGATAGGCCTGGCCCTGGCGCAGGGTGGCGCCGAAGCGGTCCTCTTCAGCCATAATGAGGCCGCGCTCCAGCTCGCGGTTCTCCACGATCTCGGGGTACACATCTCCCATGAGCCGCACGATCTCGTCCACGTACTCGTTGAGAAAGTGCCCCTCGATGCCGATGAGCTGGGCTTTCATGATGGCGCGGCGCAACAGGCGGCGCAGTACGTAGCCGCGGCCCTCGTTGCCCGGCAGGATGCCGTCGGCGATCATGAAGGTGACCGAGCGGGAGTGGTCGGCGATGATGCGCAGGGCCAAATCGGTCTCGGCGTCCTCGCCATAGGTCACGCCGGCCAGACGCTCGCCCACGGCCACCAGGCTGCGCAGCACGTCGGTCTCGTAGTTAGACTGCACGCCCTGCATGATGGCGGCCATGCGCTCGAGTCCCATGCCCGTGTCGATGTTCTTCTTGGGAAGGGGCGCCAAGGTGCCGTCCTCCTGGCCGTCGTACTGGGTGAACACGCAGTTCCAGTACTCCAGGAAACGGTCGCAGTCGCAGCCCGGCGCGCAGTCGGGGCTGCCGCAGCCGAACTCCGGGCCCTGGTCGTAGTAGATCTCCGAGCAGGGGCCGCAGGGACCGGTGGGGCCGGCGCGCCAGAAGTTGTCGTCCTCGCCGAGGCGCGAGATGTGGTCCTCGGGCACGCCCAGGTTCTTCCAAATCTCGATGGTCTCGTCGTCGTCCTCGAACACCGTGAAGTACAACCGCTCCGGCGGCAGCCCCAGCACGTTCACGGAGAAGTCGTAGGCCCAGGCGCACATCTCCTCCTTGAAGTACGCGCCGAAGGAGAAGTTGCCGAGCATCTCGAAGAAGCTCAGATGGCGGCCCGTGGTGCCGATGATGTCGATGTCGTTGGTGCGCACGCACTTCTGCACGGAGGTGGTGCCGATATAGGGCGCTTCCAGCTGCTTCTGCTGCAGGAAGTAGGGCTTGAACTGCACCATGCCGGCGCTCGTCAGAAGAAGCGACGGATCGTCGGGAATGAGCGAGGAGGAGGGCACGAGCTTGCAGCCTTTCTCCTGGAAGTAGTTCAGGTACTTCTCGCGAATCTCAGCGGTGGTCATGTAACGCATAGGTGTTCTATCCGTCCTTTACGGTCAACGAAAACAGTTGCAGCAGATTATAGCGCTCCTTGCGCGCTACTTTTTGGAAGACGACGTGTCATCATGGGAATGGCGCGCCGTCACCTTCCCATGGGCCTGCGAGCGCAGCTTCGGCAACTTGCGGCCGAACAGCGTCGCGTCGTCCAGCTTGATGGGCTTCATGGAGCCGGTGGTGACGCCCGGTGACGTGGCGTCCGACAGCGGGTTCACTTCCTCGTTGTCCGACGGCACGCCCTTGAAGAACACGCCGTCCTCGGCCACCAGGTGCCGGCCGGTCTTTTTCTCGAAGTAGTAGACGAACACCGATTTGGCCACGGCCACCAGCGGGATGGAGGCGAGCATGCCCACGAGCGACCCCATAAGACCGCTCATGGCGCCGCCGAGGGCCGAGCCCACCATCAACGCGATAAGGGTGAGAGCCGGGTGGATGTCCACCGAGTTCGCCATGATCTTCGGCGAGACGAAGGTGTAGACGAGCTGCTGGATGACCACGGTCCCGGCCAGGGCGATAAGGGCCACCAGCGGGCTCACGAAGACGGCCGCGATGGCCGCGAGCGCACCTCCCAGCCACGGGCCGATGATGGGGATGATGTTCATCACGCCGGTGATGAGGCCGAGCACGGCCGCGTTGGGCACGCCGACGACCTGGAACAGGATGCCGCAGCCCACGCCGATGACGGCGCACTGCAGAAGCGTTCCCTTGATGTAGCCGCCCATGACGCGGGTGAAGGTGGCGTGGAAGAACTCGGCGTCCTCGGCGTGCTTGGGGCCGATGAGCCGGCGCGTCTCGCGGCCCATGGCCGGCAGCTCCATGAGGATCCAGAAGGCGATGACGAGCGCGAACCCTAAGGCCATAAGGCCGTTGGCCAGCGTCGTGGAGAAGGCCACGATGCCGTTGGCGCTGCCCTGAGCGATGGAGGAGGCCCAGGATGCGGCCGACTTCTGCACCTCGCTGATGACGTTCTTCACCGTTTCGTCCTCGAGCATCGGGGCGTAGCGGGCGTACAGGTCGTTGCCCCAGGCGATGACCGCATCAACATAATGGGGCAGGTTGCTGACCAAGTCGTTGAACTGGGCGTTCAGGCCGAACATAGGCGAGAACAGAAGGAAGCCGATAAGGGCGAGCACGAGCGCCATGATAACATAGGCGATCGTGGTGCCCAAACCGCGGTTGATATGGCGCTTCTCCAGCCCGTTCACAATGCCGCGCAGGCAGAAGACGATGATGACAGTCCAGATGAGAATGGCCACGGGCACCGACAGGATGTTCAGCAGGTAGACGATCGCCGCCAGAAGCAGGATGGCCGCCACCACGGCCCACAGGTCGAAGAAGCGCGTGCGGGCGCGGGCCTGCTTGGTGCGCGAGATGGCGTTGGCGGCAGCGGTGGCCGCGGCGGCCGCGCTGCGCGGGTTGTTGACGGAAGCGGGCGCGTCGGCTCCTCCCTGCGATTGAGACGCGTCGGTGCTCATGGGAATCTCCTCAGGTGCAAGCTACTGAACGGTGTAGGGGCTGTTCCCCACGGGGGCCGGCTCGGCCTGAGCCGCGGCGGCGTTGGGAGAGACGGCCGGCGAGGCAGCGGCTGCGGGGTCGGCAGGGGCCGTCGCGGCCGGCGCGGCCGGCGCGTCGGTGTCGATGTCGGCGTTGGCGTTGGCCACGGCCGCATCGGCGATGGTGCCGGCGGTGCCGGAGAGCTGGTCTTCGAAGTCGTGGGCACGTTCTTGGCTGGCTGCGTTGGCGGCCTTGACAGCGGCGCGGCGGTCTTTGCCCTCGGCGACGACGGCGCGGGCGGCATCCCCCATGGCCGAGACGGCGGCGGCAACGGTCGCCCCGCGCTCGGGCGCGCGGCCGGCCTTCGCGGCGGCGCTGGCGTCGGCAGCGGCTCCCAAGCTCACGGACTCATCGGAGGCGTAGCGCGGCTTGAACTTGCTGCGCAACTTGCCCGTGAGCGAGTTCACCAAATCGATCGGAGCGCTCGTCACGGTATCGACGGCACCGGCGGCCTTCGAGACGGAATCGGTGATCTGGGTCACATCTTCCAGAATCTGGTCGACGCGCATGAGTTCCAAATTCGCCGCGTCCACCGTGAGCGACAGACGCTCCACCAGCGGATCGACGCGGCCCACGGCGGGCTTGGCCTCCTCGGCGATCTCGTTCACGCGGGTAAGCAGCGGGTCGATCTGATCGGTCACCAGGGCATCCACATGGGCGATGAGGGGATCGACCTGGGCGGTGATCTTCTCCACGTTCTTCAGCGTGGGGGTGAGCTCCTTATGGGCGTCGTCGATGGTCGAGCGCGTCGAGCGGATGGTGAGCGCCAATTCCACGACGAACCATACGAGCACCGCGCCGACGAGCACGTAGATGACGGGCAGCGCGATGTCCACGATCCCTGCGAAATCCATGATGAGCCTCCTTATAATTCCGAAGACCTGACTATACCATTACTGGAGTCATTCTAATTAAGTTGCGCAGGGCCTCCACGGAACGCGTCCGCATAGTAGCCATTCCGTAAACGGAAGTTGACATCGTGTCACACGCGAGCGGCATCGCCAGCGGCACCCGCGCTGGGGCGCCCTCGCCGGCACGTCGCCCCAACACGATGCCTGGCTCGCTGCGCGGCGCCCGCAACGCGGCGGGCGCAACACGCCGAGCCGCGACTCAACTCCCCTGGCGGTCGCGGGCGGCGGCGTCGGTGCGGTAAGCCTCCCAGCCGCGCTCGCCGGGTTGGTAGAAGCAGCCGCGCTCAAGGCCCTCGGGCAGATAGCGCTGATCGACCCAGCCGGCCGGGTAGCTGTGGGGGTACTTGTACTCGCCGTAGTTTTCCGAGCCGGGGCGATGACGATCGCGCAGGTAGTCGGGCACCTTGCGCACCGGGCCGTTGCGCACTTCGCACAGCGCCGCATCGATCGCGGCCTCGGCGCTGTTGGACTTCGGCGCCAGCGCCAAGTAAATGGCGGCCTGGGCCAAGTTGATGCGGCACTCCGGGTAGCCGATGACCTCGGCAGCCCGGAAGGCGGCCTCGGCCACAAGCAGGGCCTGGGGGTCGGCGTTCCCGATATCCTCCGAGGCAGCGATGTACATGCGGCGGGCGATGAACTTCGGATCCTCTCCCCCGTCGATCATGCGGGCGAGCCAGTACACGGCGGCATCCGGATCGCTGCCCCGCATGCTCTTGATGAACGCGGAGATGATGTCGTAGTGCATGTCCTTGTTCTTGTCGTAGGGCAGCGCGCGGTGGGGCGTGGCGGCCCGCACCATGGCCTCGGTGATGGAAACGGGGGCCTCCTTCGTGCCCGGCGCCACCATACCAGCGGCCAACTCCAACGTTGTGAGCGCCCCGCGGCCGTCGCCGCCGGCCAGGGTGACGATGGCCGCGGTAGCGGCCTCCTCCAGAGCATAGCAGCCAGCCAGCCCCCGCGCGTCTTCCACAGCGCGACCCACCAGCTCGGCGATCTCGTCGTCGGACAGCGAATGCAGCTCCACGATGCGCGAGCGGGAGATGAGGGCTGAGTTCACTTCGAAAAAAGGGTTTTCCGTGGTGGCGCCCACGAGCACCACGAGCCGGTCTTCCACCGCATGCAGCAACGCGTCCTGCTGGCTGCGGTTGAAGCGGTGGATCTCATCGACGAACAGGATGGTGCGCAAGCCCCCCATGACGAGACGCTTCTCCGCCGCGTCGATTTCCCGGCGCAAGTCGGACACCGTGCCCCCGATAGCCGACACCTCCACGAAGGTGGCGCGGGTCGATTCAGCGATGACGTGGGCAAGCGACGTCTTGCCCGTGCCCGCCGGCCCGAAGAGGATGACGGAGCTTAACGTGTCGTTCTCGATGGCCGCGCGCAGCCAGCTGCCCTCGCCCACGGCCTCCGTCTGCCCGACCACCTCGTCGAGCGTGCGCGGCCGCATGCGCACCGCGAGCGGAGCCACATCGCGCTTCCGATCATTTTCCATAGCAGTAAACAAAGTATCCATAGCCCGTAATGGTACCACGGAGCCCGCCAAAATAATAGAACAAATGTTTTATCAATGCGAAATGCACGACAAAAAGAAGCGGCCCGGCGGAGGGGGCCGCCGGGCCAGAAGGAGGGGGGATGCGACTCTCGCGGAGCCGCTTTCTGCTTTAAAGAGACAAAGCAGGCAAGTGATCGGAGGGGGTTGTCTCACTTGCTGACGTCAGTATAACAGCCACCCTTGAATTCCCTATGATGCACCCATGGTGAACTTGTGGATTCATAGGCTCATCGTTAAGTAATTCTTCGCATTTTAGAAGAAACCTCATCAGCGGTAATACGACGGCGAGCCTGAGCGACGGCACCGTTGCTGGAGCGACATCAGCACCCTACCCCGCGCCGCCGAATGCCGAATCGTACCTATCCTTGACGACGCGCGAACAGCACGTTGTTCGTCTCGAGCCAGCTCTCCACGGTGCCCGTGTCGAAGCCGTCGGCCGGATCCACCACAAGCGCGTACATCTCCTCCTCGGCAAGCACCGCGTCCAGCGCGTCGGTGAGCTGAATCTCGCCGCCCACCCCCGGCTCCACATCGGCCAGCAGCTCCATCACGCGGGGCGAGAGCAGGTAGCGGCCGAACACCGCCAGATTCGACGGCGCATCCTCTAGCGCCGGCTTTTCCACCAGCGAGTCCACCTTCCACACATTCTCGGCCACCGCCTCCCCGGCGATGACGCCGAAGCGGCTCACCTGGTCGTCGGGCACGGGCATGACCGCGATGACGCTGGCCCCGCCATGGGCGTCGGAGACCGCCTTCATAGCCGGCAGCATCTCATTGCCCGGCACGAGCACATCGCCGAGCAGCACGTAGAACGGCTCGTCGCCCGTCTTCTCTGCCGCGCAGCGCACGGCATGTCCCAGCCCCAGCGCCTCCTCCTGATACACGTAGCTGACCGGCAGGTTGCCGACATATTCCACCGCATCGGCATAGGCGTCCTTGCCGCGCTCGCGCAGAAGCGCCACCAGCTCCGGGTTCGGCGTGAAATGGTCCTCAATGGCCTTCTTCTCGCGGCTGTTGACGATCACGACCTCATCAGCGCCGGAAGCCAGACCCTCTTCCACCACATACTGGATGGCCGGACGATCCACCACCAGCAGCATTTCTTTGGGCTGGGCCTTGGTGGCCGGCAGAAAGCGGGTACCGAGCCCCGCCGCGGGAATGAGTGCCTTCATCGAGCGCCTTTCTCTTCGTTGTTCGCGTGCCGCTCATGATACTACAGATGCACGATGGCGGACCTTGCGTCGCCTTGCCGCACTCCAAAGCTACTCGATTGAGCAAAAAGACATAGTTCTCGTAGTCTCGTCCTCCCCTATCGCGCCGACCGCTAAACGCGACCTGGCGAAACTCTGGCTGAGATCTGGCGGGTGCCGTAGTTTTCCAACGCAAAGCTACGAGAAGTGGGGTATTTTGCTCAAAACGGGCATCTGCCGTTCGCGCCCGCATTGCGCGCGAGGTCGACTATACTAGGCACATGGACGAAACCTGCGCACATATTCTCGACCCCATCCCCGACGAGCAGTACCTGGAGGCCCGCGATGCCACCGGGGGCAAGCCGGCGGGCGTGCGCTTTCTGGCATTCAACACCATCATCGACATCGAAGCCTACGGCGAAGCGGCGGCGTGCCGAGCGGCCTTCGAGAAGGCCCGGGCGCTCTGCCGCCTCTACGAGCGCCTGTTCAGCCGCACGCTTCCCCACTCCGACATCGCACGCATCAACAGCGCGCACGGCCAGCCCGTGGCCATCGACCCTTTGACCTACGACCTGCTCGAGAGGGCGCTTTCCTACTGCGCGGAAAGCGAGGGCGCCTTCGACATTACCGTAGGCCCGGCGGTGCGCCTGTGGAATTTTCACGAGGGCACGGTGCCCGATGACGGCGCGCTCGCCGAGGCGGTGCGCCATGTCGACTGGCGCGCGCTCAAGCTGTGGAAGGCGGCGACAGCCCCAGCGGCCGAGAGCGGCGCCGATGCCGCAACCGAGGCGGTACCCGGGTTCGAGACAGAGCCCGAACCCAAGGCCTGCTTCGCGCAGCTGGCCGACCCCGATGCCGCCGTGGACGCCGGCGGCATTGCCAAAGGATGGATCGCCGATGCGCTCGTGGCGGCCATGGAGGCCCACGGACTCTCGGGCACCATCGTGAACCTCGGCGGCAACGTGGCCGTGAGCGGCACCAAGCCCACAGGCGACCCCTGGCGCGTGGGCATCCGCGATCCGCGCGACCCCTCCCAGCTCATCGGCGCCGTGCCCCTGGTTGCGGGGTCGGCTGTCACGAGTGGCGTCTACGAGCGCTGTTTCACCGCACCCGACGGCACCTTCTACCACCACATCCTCGATCCGCGCACGGGACGCCCCGTCGAAACCGACGTGGCCGGCGTCACCGTCATCTGCGAGAAATCCATCGACGCGGAGGGCTTCTCTACCACCCTGCTCGCCCTCGGCCTTAAGCGCGGCCTCGCCCTCGCCCGCCGACACCCCGAAATCCTGCAGGCCTTCTTCATCGCCCCCGACGGCACTATCACCAACGCCCGCTGAGAGGGCTATGAAGTCTTTGTATCGGGCATGAATCGGCGCCCCCGCAGAAAGGCGCGAAGCGCTAGACTGATCGTTGCATCAATGAACTAACTTGCCGCGAGCGGAAAGGGCGCAATGGCCGAGGTCGCGAACAAATTCAACCTGGACTCCACCTATTTCGTGGCCTTCGAGATGGCCCACGAGGCCCTGCGCCGCGGGCTGGAGCAGGCGAGCGACCTGAACATCACCCAATACCGCATCTTAACGAAGCTGATGCAGGCCTCGGCGCCCGTGAGCCAGGGCGAGCTCGGAAAGATTCTGGACATGAAGCCCAATGTGGTGACTCAGGCCGTCGACGCCCTCGTCGCCCTTGGATACGCGACCCGCGAGGCCGGTGCAGCTGACGGCCGCACACGGTTCCTCGCCGTCACCGATGCCGGCGCCGAGCACGTCGCCGCCGTCAACCAATCCCTGGTAGAGAGCCTTTACAGCAACTTTCCCACCCAGAACCCCACCTACCGCACCATCCTTGAGGCGGCCGTGGCCGCCGCAGCCGCCATCGAGCCGCCGCTGGATGCCAGCCGCGCCCAGCGCTTCCCGGCCACGCGCTCGCTCGTGTCCATCGAGCTCATCCGCGCCGAAACCGAGCGCACCCTGCGCGATGCCACGGGCGCGTCGTTCAACGAGTGCCGCATCGTCCAGCGCCTCGGCGAGACAGATCACCCGGAGCGCATCGGAGCCCTGGCGGAGCAGCTGATGATGTCGCCGGTGAATGCCGCCCGCGCCGTGGAACGCCTCGTGAGCCGCGGCTGGGCCAAACGCCTGAAGTCGCCCCATGACAAGAAGGCCGTGTACGTGGCCCTCACCGACGAGGGCGTTTACCAGGGATTTCTCATCAGCGCCACCGTGAACGAGCTGGCTGCCACCAAGCTGTGGGTGCGCCTGACTCCCGAGCAGAGGGACGCCATCGAGCGCGTGGGCCATGTGGTGGTGGCCGACCTGAACGCTCAGCGGCAAGCAAAGGAGCAGGCCGCCTACGACCTGCTCCGGGAAATCTAGGCGAGGCTCATCTTGTCCGCATAGACCTTCGCGCCGAAGAGCATGGCCACATTTGCCACGACATCCGCCGCGAACCAGCCGCTCAGCGCCGGCAGGCTAATGCTCGCCACGTTCAGGGCCGAGAACGTGCCGACCGTGAGAGCTGCGACAACGGCACCGCACAAAGCCACCGCCGCGATGAGCGAAAGCTCCAGGCTGTACCCTGCGCGCCAGCGAGCCACGCACGCACACACCACCATAGAGGCGGCGCCCAGAAGCGTGCCGAGGAAGGCGGCGAACCCGATAACGCCGACGACGATGATCGGCAGTCCCGGCAGCTTCGATGACATAGAGCCCACCTGCACCGCCGACAGAATGCCGAGCGCCACAATCATTAGGCACACCAGCGCCACGAGCGCCGTGGCCCAGCCCCACAGGAATGCCGTCAGCGGACGGGGGCGCACTGCCGCACGCCCATCCGCATCTGCGGCAATTCGCGCGACATCGGTTTGCGCAACACCGGTAGCGCCCGCAGGATCATCTGCATCAGCGCCTTCCGCGCACGTCGCTGCGCGAGCGCCATCTCGCGAGGCCAGCGCGCCGTAGAGCACCGCGCCGGCCGTCGACACGCAGAGCGCGAGACCGGCCGCGAACAGAAAGGCCACGAAGGCCGAGCCCGTGAGGATAGAGCAGATCACATCGAGCACCGGCACGCCCGAGGCCGAGATGTAGTCGAAGGCGAGCACGCCGGTGCCCCCGGCCACCGCAAGCCCGATGCGTCCCAGCAGCGCAATCACGAGCGCCATGGCATACAGCGCGAGAAACGGCCGCGCCATCGCTTTCATATCTTTCATAACGAACTCCTATCCGTACGCGCGCTCGCGCCCTTACGCCTGGCCGCCGTTGATCTCGTTCTCCACCGCAGAGGTGCCGCACAGATACCCGCCGCAGAAGGCGAGCCCCACGTCCCCCATGAGCGATCCCAGAATCGGGTCGCCGATGTAGCTGTTCTCGCCGCAAGCGCCCCCGGCGGTGTGCCAGCCGGCGTACAGGCCGGGGATCACGCGGCCGTCTGTGCCCACCACCTGCATCTGGTCGTTGATGAGCAGCCCCGCCTTCGTGCCGTACAGGTTGCCGCCGATGCGGCAGCCGTAGAAGGGCGGCTCCACGATTGGGTGCAGCCACTCGGCGGGCATGGGGTACAGAAAGTCGTCCTCGCCGCGCTCGCAGGCGTCGTTCCACTTCGCCACGGCCTCGGTGAGCACGCCCTCGGCGAGGCCCAAATCGCGCTCGAGCTCCTCCAGACTGTCGCGGCGCTTCAGCACGTCGGCGTCGATGGCGTCCTGCACGCCGTGGTGCCAGTCGCGGTAGTGCTCCGGCACCTTCTCGATCTGCTCCAGGTCGGGGGTCAGCAGCTTGCGGCAGTGCTCCTGGGCGAATCCCGCCAGGTGATCCTCGTAGTTCGCGTCGAAGATGATGTAGGAGCGGTGGCCCGGCGGCGTCATCTGGATGGTGGCCAAATCGCCCAAGGCGTAGATGGCGTTGGCGCCGTCCTCGGCCACACGGGAGTCCATGTAGCGCAGGCGGTTGCCGCAGCGGTCGATAGTCAGCCACGGCTGGCGCGAGAGCTGGGTCATGCCGTCGTAGAGGAACCGCGCCCAGGTGCCGCCCTCGGCCTGCCAGTCGACCCCGCCGTCGAAGGAGGCGGAGCTGTTGAACCCGGACACGTCGGCACCCACGCCCAGCCCCATGCGGAAGCACTCGCCGCGCTCCCCGGCCGTCAGATAGCTGGACGCGCAGCCCATGGCGGCCGTGGGGATGTACTTGTCGAGCAGCGCCTTGTTGTTGCAGAAGCCGCCCGCCGTGAGGATGACGGCGCGGTCGGCACGGATGTAGCGCTCGGTCTCGTAGTCCTCGTTCACCACGACGCCCACGATGCGGCCGCCGTCGTCCTGCACGAGGGCCACAGCGGGGCTTTGGAAGTGGAAATCGACGCCGTGGGCATAGCCGTAGTTGTACATGGCGTCGGTGGCGTCCTTCATCTTCAGCACGTGGTGGTCCAGCGTCGAGCGCTTCGGGGCCACGTACACCGGAACCTCGCCCAAACGCCAGTGCACACCGCAGTCGGCCATCCAATCCAGCGATTTGCCACCCTCGCAGGCGAGCCGATAGATGAGCTTCGGGTCGGCCGCGTAGTGGTACTCGTCCATGGCCCAATCGGTCAGCGCCTTGGGATCGAAGGGATAGCTCGGGAAGGCGAACTTCTTCTCCTCCTGGCCCGAGTAGCCGCCTAAGATGCCGCACATGCCGGCCTCCTGGGCGTTGCCGCCGGGAAGCCCCATGGCTTCCACGCAGATGACGTCGGCGCCCAGCTGAACCGCGCGGGCCGCCGCGTTCAGGCCACCGCCGCCGGCGCCCACCACGCAGATGTCGCACTCGTAGTCCCAACGAGCAGGCACGGCCCGGGGAGGGATGGGCGTGGCGTCGTCGGCGGGAAACGAGCTGGCGTTGTGCTCGCGGTAGGTGCCGTCGGCGGCGGTGGCGTTGGTGGCGGCGGAAGGCTCGGCGGCCACGGCCGCGGAGCCGTCGGCGGCCCAGTTGCCGCTGCGGGTCTCGGCGGCC